>Ga0307421_1000242_pt1 | contig 35840 bp, 32 predicted proteins | sample SalMarWE160270MG_FD_202163 | JGI IMG/M metagenome (GOLD analysis project Ga0307421, IMG submission 202163) | Salt marsh sediment microbial communities from the Plum Island Ecosystem LTER, Massachusetts, United States - WE1602-70 | ecosystem: Environmental > Aquatic > Marine > Intertidal zone >... | reverse complement strand
GATGATGGCGGCGGCCTGAGAATCGTACCGGGTCTTTCCCCTGCCCTTTTTGCCACCGGACGCCCGCTTGAGGCGCTGCGCCATTACCGTGGTCAGGCGCTCGTCCCTGAATTCCATCGGGGTCTTAATATGCCCGGCCAGCTTATCGGTAAATTCTTTGACCTTTTCCGCCTGCCCGCTTAAGGTTCCGTCCAGCGAGAGGGGCAGACCGACGACGATTTTCCCTACCTGCTCTTTATCGATAATATCGGCAATCGCCGCTAGAGCCTGACCGTCATTTTTGCGTTCTATAACGGTAAAGGGGCTGGCTAAAATACCCCCGGGGTCGCTTAAGGCCACCCCAATCCACCTGTCCCCGATGTCCAGTCCCAGACAGCGCATTATATAAGGCCCTTTACCAGTTTGAGAGCTTGGTCCAGCTTTTTCTTATCTTTGCCGCCAGCCTGGGCTAAATTCGGCTTGCCGCCACCGCCGCCGCCGGTTACCGCCGCCACCTGTTTAACTATCTTACCGGCATCATAGCCCTTGGCTACCAAATCTGGGGTTACCACCGCCAGAAAAGCCGGTTTACCTTCATAGACGGTGCCCAGAACGACTATGGCGCTCTTGAGCCTGTCCCGGAGCAGGTCGCTCATCTCCCGCAGCATCTCCATCCGTGATGAGGAAACCTTGGTTACCAGCACCTTTACCCCCCTGACAACCTCAACCTGAGATAATAAAGATTCGGCGGTTTTTTTAGCCAGCTCCCGCTCCAGAGCCAGCCGCTGTTTTCGCTCCTGCTCCAGCTCACCAGCCAGGCCGGAGACCTTGTCCCGAGCTTCTTCCGTTGAAGACCCCAGCGACTTGGCAATACGCTCCAAATCCGTCAGGCGCTCGGCGAAATACTGCTCGGCTTCTCTGCCAGTAACGGCCTCAATGCGGCGCAGTCCGGCGCCGATGCTGCTCTCCGAGATAATATGAAATATGCCAATCTCGCCGGTGGCCGAGACATGGGTGCCGCCGCAGAGCTCGACGCTGATAAAGGGCTCGCCGATTTTCAACACCCTGACGGTGTCCCCGTACTTTTCATCGAAGAGGGCGATGGCTCCCGCCTCTATGGCCTCTTTATAAGGAACCACTTCGTCATAGACCGGGAGGTTCCGGCGTATTTTATCGTTTACGACGCGGTTGACCTCAGCCAGCTGCTTTGCCGAGAGCGCCTTGAGGTGGGAGAAGTCAAAGCGTAGGTGGTGGGGAGCCACCAGCGAGCCTCGCTGCTGGACATGCTCTCCCAGCACCTGGCGCAGCGCCATCTGGAGGAGGTGGGTAGCAGTATGATTGCGGGCGATATCAAGGCGGCGCTCCGTTTCCACCACCGCCTCGACTTCATCACCCAATACCAAGCTGCCCTCAGTAACACGCCCCTGATGGATAATGATATTACGTTGGGTTCTCACAGTATTACTCACCTCAAAAAGCCCGCCATGCCCCCTTATCTGGCCGGTATCACCGACCTGCCCGCCAATCTCCCCGTAGAAGGGGGTGCATTCCAGAAGCAAATTGGCTTCCTGGCCCTTTTCTATTTTATCTGCGGGTTTATTATTAACAGAGAAGCTGACGATATTAGACTTAAAGCTGAGGTTGTCGTGGCCGACGAAGGAGGTGGCCTCAATATCTTCAGGTATTTCAACCTCCCCGCCACCTGCCTTTACCTTAAATTTATGGGTCTCCCTGGCTTTCTCCTTCTGCCTGCCCATCTCAATCTCAAAGCCGTCCAAATCCACCGAGAAGCCGCGGTCGGCGGCAATCTCCTGGGTTAATTCAACGGGAAAGCCGTAGGTATCGTAGAGCTTGAAAGCCCGCTCGCCGGAGATTTCTTTTTTGCCCGCCCTGGCGGCTTCAGCCACAATGTCATCCAGCAATTCCAGGCCGGTGCTCAGGGTGGCACCGAACCTGACTTCCTCGTCCTCAACTACCTGCAGGATAAAGTCCCGCCGTTTTTCGAGCTCGGGGTAGATGTGCCCCATCAGCCCGATAGCCACCTCGGCGATATTATCAATAAAGGGTTTCCCCAGCCCCAGCCGGCGGCCGAAAAGAGAGGTTCGGCGCAGCACCCTCCGCAGGACATAGCCCCGCCCCTCGTTGCTGGGGAGAACACCGTCAGCGATGAGAAAGGCAATCCCCCGGCCGTGCTCAACGGCAATTCTCATAGCTTTATCAGTAGCCTCATCAGCGCCATATTTGCGGCCCGAAAGCCCGGCTATTTTATCTATCAGGGAGGCGAAGAGGTCGGTATCATAAACATTGCTCTTGCCCTGCATCACCGCCGCCGTCCTCTCCAACCCCATACCGGTGTCAATATTGGGTTTGGCCAGTAAGGTGCGGTTGCCTTCCCTATCTTGATTATACTGGGTGAAGACCAGGTTCCATATTTCAGAGAAGCGGCCACAGTCGCAGTTGGGGCGGCAGGAAGACTTGCCGCAGCCGAACTCCTCGCCGAAGTCATAGTGAAGCTCGCTACAGGGGCCGCAGGGGCCGGAATCGCCGGCAGGTCCCCAGTAGTTGTCCTCTTCGCCGAAGCGCAGTATCCTTTCTTCGGGAACACCCACCTCCCGCCAGTAGCCGAAGGACTCGTCGTCATCCAGAAATACGGTCGCCCAGAGACGCTCCGGGTCAAGCTTTAATCTTTCGGTGACGAACTCCCAGGACCAGCCAATCGCCTCCCGCTTGAAGTAGTCGCCGACGCTGAAGTTGCCCAGCATCTCAAAAAAAGTAAGGTGGCCGGCATCGCCCACCGCGTTCAGGTCGCTGGTGCGGAAGCACTTCTGGCAGGAAGCCAGGCGGGGGCTGGGGGGGACTTCCTCACCCAGAAAGTAGGGCTTGACCTGCACCATGCCGGCGTTGGTCAGCAGCAGCGTCGGGTCGCCCCTGGGTATCAGCGGGGAGCCGGGTATGATTTTATGGCCTTTTTCCTTAAAGAAATCCAGAAAGGCTTTTCGGATTTGGTCGCTGGTCATCATTACCTACGATTTTAGTTTAAGAGACGCCGACTGTCAACGCAGGGGGAAATTCAGGCGGGCTGGGGGCAGAGGTCAGCGATGAGCAGATTGAGCGCCAGACCGCCGTCGTACCGGCCCGTCTTGATGGACAGGTCGGCCTGCAGAAGTCGTACATACACCTGCTTGAGCCGCTCCAGGGGGTAGCGCTGGGCCTGCTCCACTGTCTTGCGGAAGGGAAACTCAGACTTCAAGCCGAGCCGGCTCTGAATCTCGGCATCCGGTTTCCGCTGGCGCCTGAGCTCCTTAGCCCGCACCACCAGCCTAACCTGCCGCGACAGCATCACCAGCAGATAGGCCGGCGATGCCCCCTGCTGCAAAAGCTGTTCCAGCAGTCTTTCGGCGACCCCCGCCTTAAAATCCAGGATAGCATCGACCATAGCAAAAACATTAGCCTCCTGTGCCGAGCTGACCACCGCCCTAATGTCATCAACCTCAACGCGGCGGCCGGAGGCAAAAAGAGCCAGCTTGTTTATCTCATTGTGCATAATCCAGAGATTGCCCCCCACCAGCCTGGCCAGTAAATCCACCGCCTGGGGGGACATATCGGCGCCCTGCGCGGCGGCTTCCTGCTTAATCCACTGGCGCAGCACGTCGCCCTTGAGCAGTGGGAAAGACATTACCTTTGCCCCGGAAAGTGTTTTAAGCAGGGGGTTAGCGCTCTTTATCCTGCCGTCGGTGAGGACTAAAACGGTGCTTTCGGGGAGGTCAGCCATGGCAGCGGCAAAGGATTTGGCGTCACCTTGCCGCCCGTTTGAAGACAGCGATTTCTTCCCCCGGCGGGGCTTGGCGGACTCAAAGCGCCCCAGCAGACCCTGGACAACGACCAGGCGATTTTCGGCTAAAAAGGGCACCGTCTCCACCACCATCCGCAGCTGGTCGGGGGTCACGCTCTGGCCGTTAAGGAGGGTGGTGTTGGTCGATAAAAGAGAGGGGTCGCCCAGGCCTTTTTTTATCTCGTCCAGCGCCCGGGTAAGGGAAAAATCGTCCTCACCGTTTAGTATGTAGAGCAAATTCCACCCCGGCTTTAAAGTCACCCCATTTTAGCACAGCGGAGATAAATAAGTCTCTATTGAACAATAACCCCACCAGTAGTAAAATAAACCCAAAGAACACCACAGGAGGGTGAAATGGAGGAACGGGACGACGAACTGAAAAAGCTGGCGTCAATTACCAGCGACCTGGAGTTTACCTCCGACCTGAGAACTCAAGCCATTGAACAGCTAGGCACCATCGGCTCCCATGACGCCCTTCTAGTCCTGCTGGAAATCGTCGCCAACGACCGGCTGACCACCAAGGAACGCGAACTCGCCCTTGACCGAGCTAAAAAAATAGTCAAGTCAACTCACCAGTAGCCCATCGCTCCAATAAGGCTTAAAGCCAATGACTATTAATATCGGCATAGTCGGGCTGGCCCAGAGTGGTAAGACCACCATCTTCAACGCCCTAACCAAAGGCCAGGCCGACACCAAAAGCTTCACCCCCCATATCGGCAAGGCTAAAGTACCCGAACCGCGCCTAAAAGCACTGGCCGACATGCTCCAGCCCAAGCGGGTGGTCCCCACCGAGGTAAGCTATATCGACATCGGGGCGACGGTTAAGGGTGGGGACAGAGGGATGGGCAGCCAGCTACTGGGCGAGCTGAACAACACCGACGCCCTGATTAACGTCGTCCGCGCCTTCGCTGACGACAGCATACCCCATGTCGAGGGCAGCCTGGACCCGGAAAGGGACATCGCCGCCATCGACCTCGAGCTTACCCTCCATGATGCCGGCATCATCGGCCGCCGTCTGGAGAGGATAGATACAACGCTGAAGGGGGCCGTACAACCCGAGCGCCAGCAGCTATTAAGGGAGCAGCAACTGCTGGCCAAGCTCAAAGCCGAGCTGGAGAAAGAGGTACCCATCCGCCAGCTGGGACTGACCGCCGACGAGACCAGAGCCATATCCAACTTTCAGTTTCTCACCGCCAAACCGCTGCTAATCGCGGTCAACATCGGGGAGGGGCAAATATGTGACGCGGCCTCCCTGGAAGAAGAGATGAACTCCCGCCACCGGGGGGCGGGGCGGGGCGTTATCACCCTCTGCGGCAAGCTGGAAATGGAGCTGACCCAGCTGGATGAAGAGGCCGAGGAGGAATGCCGCGCCGAGTTTGGCATTAGCGAGCCGGGGTTAGACCGCGTTATCCGGCTGAGCTACCAGCTACTGGATTTAATCACCTTCTTCACTACCGTTTCCGACGAGGTCAAAGCCTGGTCTATACCCAGAGATACCGCCGCCATCAAGGCGGCGGGGAAAATCCACTCCGATATGGAACGGGGCTTTATCCGGGCGGAGGCTATCAGCTACGACGAGCTGATGAAATGCGGCGGCACGGCCGAGGCGCACAAGAAGGGACGGCTGCGGCTGGAAGGCAAGAGCTACCCGGTCCAGGACGGGGACGTGATTACATTCCTTTTTAATGTCTAGAGGTATTCCGTAATCTGGGTGAGGCTGGAGATGCGGGGGGTATCGGTAATATCCTCAAAAAAGCCGTTGCGGTCAATGAGAAGCCCCAGCATACCGGCACTATTTGCTCCCACCACATCAATCTTATGCTGGTCGCCGACATAGATTGCCTCTATGGGCCTGAGCTTGGCCTTTCTCAGCGCCGCCCGGAATATCTGGGGGGCTGGCTTGTTGAAGCCCACCTCCTGGGAGGTAACTGCCACCTCAAGCCAATCGGCAAGGCCCACCTGCTGGCAGAGGGATGTTATATCACGGTCAACATTGGAAATAAGCCCTATAATCAGCTCCCGTTCCTTAAGCTGGGTGAGGGTGGGGACGACATCGTCGAAGAGCATCATTTTATAGTCGGCCTTAAGCCACTTCTTTAAGATACCGGTGATGAGCTCCCAGGACGCCTCTATCCCCGCTTCCTTGAGGATTATGCCGTGATATTCGGTGTAGAGCTCTACCGTCTCCTGTTTAGTCCGTTTGCCTATGGAGTACCGGGCGTGCTCCTGATAAATAAAATCGTCGGCGGCCATGATGGGGCGAAGCAAAGACTGGGGGGTTGCCTCTACGCCCAGCTCCTTGAGTATCTTGGCCTCGGTCTCTTCCTTGGGCGGGTCGTAGCCGACCAGCGTGTTGTAAAGGTCGAAAAATACCGCTTTAATCACGAAGTCGCCTTCCTGAAGTTGCGGGTGAGTAAACTGACCATAATCTATCGATTTCTAGCTGATAGAGACCAGACCGTGCTTTATCGCTTCTACTACTGCTTGGGTGCGAGCGTTGGCGTTGAGCTTGCGCAGGATAGAGGTGACGTGGTTCTTGACCGTCTGCTCGCTGATGTCCAGAGCCAGGGCAATCTGCTTGTTGAGATAGCCCTTAGCCATATAGTTAAGGATTTCCTGCTCCCGGGAGGTGACCGGCGAGACAAATGATTCGGTTCCCTGCCCCAAGGGAAGCTCCCGGAAGTGATGCAGAACCTGCTCCGCCACCTTGGGGTGGCTGACAAAGCTTTCGTTTATGGGGTGTTCCCCTTTAGCCGCCCGCTTTACCGTATTGACCAGCTCGTCGGCGGTAATATCCTTGCTTAAATAGGCTGCCGCCTGGGCCTTAATCGCCTGGAACAGCTGGTCATCGTCCGGGGTGGAGGTAAGTACGATTACGCCGATATTGGGCAGGCGTTGTCTTATCTGGCGAGCCAGCTTTAGCCCACCATCAGATGGGTTATCAATGTCCACCATGACGACATCAGGCAGCGAGTTTTCCACAGATGATAACGCCTCGTCATTGGCTTCAGCCTCGTTGATAATCTCTATACTACTCATACCCGCCAGCGAATGCCGTACCCCCTGCCGAAACAGGGACTGGGGGCTGATTATGCTTACCTTTATCTTGACCATAACTTAACCTAAGTGTAGCACATAATATCTATAGCTTCAATAGTATAGGGTATAGCTACCAGAATTCTTGAAAACCTGGGGAGGCTGTTTACTTGGTAGTCACCAGAGGCATGTTCTTGATTATGGCGATGAAAGATTCGACCAGAGCCGGGTCAAACTGTTTTCCGGCACCGTTCTTTAGCTCCTCCAGCGCCTCTTCCTGAGAGAAAGCGTCTCGGTAAGGGCGGGCTGAGGTCATAGCGGCAAAAGCATCAACTACCCTTAAGATTCGGGCATCCAGCGGAATAGCCTTAGCCTTTAGCCCCAGCAGATAACCGGTGCCGTCATAGTTCTCATGATGATAGAGAATGCCCGGCATGCAGGCCGATAGCTGGGGAATATGGCCGACAATATCGGCTCCCATCTGAGGGTGGGATTTAATTACCTCCCACTCCTCAGCACTGAGCTTGCTGGCTTTATTGAGTATCTCATCGCTTACGCCCAGTTTGCCGATATCATGAAGCAGGGCACAAACGCTCAACCGGGCTATATCTGCCGGCTCCATATCAAGGCCCTTGCTCAAAACTATAGCATAGTCCTTTACCCTCTGCGAGTGGTCGTGGGCGTAATGGTCTTTGGCATCCACCGCCGCCGCCAGGGCATGAATGATGCTGAAAGCACCTTTGTCACTATGAAGCTCGAACTTGGCCGGCGGCTCCGATAAAGGCGGCAAAGTCTCCAAAACCGCCTGGCTCTGATTTCCGCCTCTCTGCTTGGCGGAATAAAGCGCCTTATCGGCGGCACTGATAATCTCGCTTATGGCTATCCCATCTACAGGCCAGCTGGCCAGGCCGAGGCTGGCCGTTGTTGCAACGCTGCCGGTTCTAACCTCTGAGTTAATTCGGTGACGGACTCGCTCGGCCACCTCCTGGGCATCCTTGATGCTGGTCTGGGGCAACAGGATAGCAAACTCGTCACCACCATAACGGAAAGCCTCGTCAGCATCCCTTATCGCACTTTTCAGAACGATGCCCAGCTGCTTGAGGAGGCGGTCGCCTTCAATGTGGCCGTAGGTATCGTTGAAGGCTTTAAAGGAGTCAAGGTCCAGAATAACCAGTGAGAAGGCACCACCGTAGCGAGAGTGACGGCCAATCTCAACCTGAATCCGCTCCATGAGATGGCGGCGGTTCCATAACCCGGTAAGCTCATCGACACGCGCTCTCTGCTCAGCCTGGGCATAGAGCCGGGCGTTTTCAATGGACATGGCAATCCGGGAAGCTAGCTGAGAGAGAAGCAGTACCTGGCTCTGGCTGTAGGCGTTGGGGCGGCGGCTGGCTATACACATGCTGCCAATAGCCTCAGAACCTACCATCAGGGGCAGGAACACCAGCGACTGCACCCCCTGCTTGATATGGTATTTACCCGTCCAGAACCGGCTTTCTTCGGGCAGATTGGGCTCCACCAGAGGCACTTTATTAGTTACCACCCATTCCGTGGCCGTGTCTTTAAGCGGCAGCCTGTCTCCCGTCTGCCAGGCCGAGCCTATCTCCGAAGTTATGGCCAGAAGGTTGATTTCCTCACCTTCCACCAGGGTAATTGCCGCCCAGTCAACATCAAGTACTTTACTCAGCTCATGGATAAAGCTGTCATATATCTGTCTAATGTCCAGGCTGGAAGTCATGATTGCCGCCAGATGGCCAATCAGGAATAGCTCCTCTTCCCGCTGCCTGGCTTCCTCATAAAGGTAGCCTCTTTCCAGGCTCACCGCTACCCGGCTGGTGATATCTTCCAGCAAACTGATGTCTTCCAGCAAATACCGGCCCGACTGCTTGCCGCTTAACACCAGGATGCTTATCAGTTTATCCCGGCTGATTATCGGCATAAACAGCTCTATATCGGCATCGGTAATCGCACCCTTTTCCTGCTCCCACAGGCTGCGAAATTCGGGCAGGATGTCTAAGTTATGGATGGTTAACATACGGCGCTGCTGGCTTAAATACTGGACGACCGGGTTATCCTGCCTTAGCCTCAGAGTATTCAGGGGGTTAGCCTCTCCTCGGGGCTCAATAAACTGGGGGACAAAGTCTCCGCTTCCGCCTTCGGGGAACAGTAAACATGCCCCCCGGCAGCTTATCGCCCTGATTACCAGCGGTAACAGCTCGCCGCCCAGTTCTTTGAGGTTAAAGACATCCTGTATCCTGTCGGCGAATTCCGAAAGTTTCTGCCGGTAATCATAGGTCTTCCAATAAAAGACCTGGTCAATTTTCTGCTGGAAAACGCCCTGCGTCAGGTAGATTAGAATAACAACGACTGCGGCTCCCACCAGCCCTGTAGTTAGCATAACCGGGCTCAGTTCAAACTCAAACCATAAGTGAACCAGGAAGAATAAAAGTATATAGATGCCGATGCCGGCAATAATCAGCGTACCCCAGTTTAAAACCCGCCGCAAGACCAGCCTGATGTCTATAAGCTGATGTCTGATGGTGGAATAACTCAGGATGAAGGCAATCAGAATATTACCGAAATGGCTGATTGGGAATTCCCTTCCCCAGGGTAGGAGGGCGGTCAGAAGAAAGACAATCAGAACGAAGACGCTGATGAGCAGAGAGACAATCTGATTGTATAGCCTTGGATTGTCTAAAACTTTAAGCCTCTTCCAGAAAACGTATATATTCCTGGCCCCCAGGACCATAAGGGGAATAACCACAAAGAAGATCCAGTTACCATAGGCAGGATAAACCTTACCACCGCTAATCACCATATCTTCAGGAAGATGACCCAGCGCAGCTAGAACGACAACCGCCGCTAGCGAACCATAGGCAAAGTATAGCCAGCGTCCCTGTCGCGGGCCGTAGAAAGAAGACATGAAGCAGTGGAGCTGCACCGCCATCCACATGAGTGATATAAGAATTATTTTGCCCAATAAGAGGCTATATTCGGGCCAAAAGTTGCTACGTGCCAGGTAGTCAAACAGGCTCCACATAACGGCGGCAATCAGGAACAGAGTGAAAAGGGTATGCTGCCTCCGCCAGGGGCGGGTGCCGATGGTAATAACCAGCAGCGGTATATAAGCAGCTGTAGCTATTAACGGAAATAGCGCATAGATATTCATATATGGGTAATTATTACCGCAAATAGGCAAACTGTCAAGCTAGACTAAAGTAAACAGACTAAAGTATGGGGACTAAAATACTAGCCGGCAGCTACCGCCTCAGCTTCCGGCCTGCCCAGCAGGTGAGAAAGCACCTCTTCTGGGGGGTTAATGTGGGGCGGCTTGAGGTGGGCCAGGTCAGCCCCCTCCGCCTGCCTCTGAGCGGTGTAATTAGCGAAGGTTCCTTTTGGCAGTAAGGTGACTTCTACTCCGAAATCAAGATAGCTGCCAACATCACCATGAGTAACAACAAAGCTATTATCTAAACGCTTAATTTCCTTCTCCACCGCCGCCGTTACATCAGCTTCGTTAGCCATAGTATCCCCAGGCTCAATAAATAGGCGCAATGTCATATTTTCCCCGACTTCCTTACGTGCCACCCAATCTTCATAGGGTATGTCAGTGTTTTCTATTGCCTGCCAGATTGTCTTCTCCGTCAGCCGGGTTACGCCGAAATCAAGAAGGTCATCAGCCCGCCTCTCAAAGACCATCTGGGGTAAGCCAATGCCCAGATTCTCGTTCCGTAACGCCGTTATCCTTATCATATCCCCGATTCTGTACCTGACTAGGGCGCCGCCGTGGAAGTTGGTAATGACTATCTCATAGTTTTCACCAGCCTTTACCTCGTCAAGCAAAAGCGTCTTGGGCTGGTAGCTGTGGTCCAGTTTACACTTGAAGTGCTCCTCTTCCGGGATGAACTCAAAGAAGTTTAGGTTAGGAAAAAAGGTCATGCCCTCACCACCCCAGGTCTGGGTGGCGATAAATCCACCTTCGCTACTGCTGTAAACATCCAGCGGATAGCGCCCCCAGAGCTCCTTTATCCTATCACGGTAAACCGCACTATCAAGGCCGCTGCTTATAATACCCTTTATCGACCAGAGGTCTTTAGGTAACATCGGGCGCCGGGCTAACCTGCTCCTGGCCATTCCCTTGGCCAAACGCAACAGCGCCCTGGGTCGGGAGAGTAGTGGGCGAATATTTATCTTGTTCGAGGACTTGCTGAACTTATCCCCAACCGTCACCAGTACCATGGACAGACCGAAAAAGTACCCGAATCCCTGAGATAGGGCCTGCTTGAAGCCAAGCCTTACCCTGCCTTCAAAAGACAGCCTTTCCGCCAGTCTCATCGAGGGCAGATAGTTTACCGAAGTCTGCAACCCCAACATTTCAGCCATAGCCCCTGATACATAGGGGCGGGGGGCTACGGTATAGATAATATTGGGGTACCTGGGGAGCGCCGAGACATCGCCCCATTTTTTACAACCGGCAAGCATGCCGATGCCGTACATTATTACGCTCATTTCGTGGGCGTAGGCGGGGGTCATCGGCACCCATTTGCAGAGATATTCGCCCGACTTGCCCGAGGTACGCACCCATAAAGCCGGCTTTACCGGTAGTGTCTCTTCTCTCTTCTCTAAAAGCTCGGGGCAGTAATCAGCGTAAGTGGTTAGCGGTACCCGCCGCCTGAATTCCTCTACCGTCTCCGGCCTGGGACCGTTCAAGAGCTTCTTGCCCAGAGCCGAGCGGCTGAGCAACCTTATCTGCTCCATCAAAAGCCGCTTCTGGATGGCCATAAACTGCTCCAGGCTGAAGTTGAGAAAGCCACAGCACATCTGCCATAGCTCTTCATTTCGGCGCTGTCGCAGAAGTTCAACTGCCTTTGGCATTTTACACCCTCTAGCTAATAAGCCCGCCCTTAAGAAACTGGGCTATGCCTAATTATAGCCTGTAGAACTATTATATGCTAGAACATAGTTCTAGAAGACAAAAGCTTGCCAATAAGCAGCCTATTATGCTAAAACTTACCCGATTACAGCCAACTAAACCAAGGTATAGAAGGGTAAAGCTAAACTATGATATTCCAAGCTGAATCTAATAACAACTTACTGACCCCGGAACAGGTGGCTGGAATCCTCCAGGTCCATATCCTGACCATATACGGCTACATACGGGAGGGAAAGCTCGACGCTATACGTCTGGGCCGAAGCTATCGTATTACCCAACAGGACCTTGGGCAATTCATCGAATCAAACCGTATCAACAATAACAAGCCATAGAAGGGAACAGCAGAGATGCTTGAGAACAATCAGAGGGTAGTAGTTACTGGCATGGGAGCTATCAGCGCAGTGGGACTTAACGTTGCCGAGAACTGGGAAGCCATTACCAGTGGGAAATCCGGGATTGATTATATCAGCCGCTTTGACCCGACGCCTTTTGAAACCAAGTTTGCCGCTGAAATCAAGGGGTTTGACCCCTTGACATACGTCAACGCTAAGGAAGTACACCGTATGGACCGGTTTACCCAGCTGGCGGTCGCTGCCAGCCTCCAGGCGGTGGAGGCGGCCGGGCTGAAGATAGATAACGGCAATACCGAGGATACCGGCGTTTTTATCGGCAGCAGCGTCTGCGGCCTGCTCAAGGTCTCTGAACAATGCCAAATACTGAGCGAAGCCGGCCCAAGAAGGATAAGCCCCATTCTGGCGCCGACCATGACCGGTGATGCGCCTCCGGTACAAATTTCACTGTTGCTTGGAATCAAAGGGCCTAATTTCTCTCTGTCATCGGCCTGCTCCAGCAGCAGTGACGCCATTGGTCATGCCTACGATGCTATTAAATACGGAGAAGCCAAGATAATAATCGCCGGCGGCACTGAGGCACCGGTAATACCTATATGTGTTGCCGCCTTTAACGCCGCCCGCGCTTTATCAACCAAGAACAGCTCGCCCCAAAATGCCTGCCGGCCTTTTGATGCCCAGCGCGATGGTTTCGTCCTGGGCGAGGGTGCCGCCACCCTTGTACTGGAAAGACTTGACTACGCCCTTGAGCGCGGCGCCCCTATACTGGCTGAAATGTTAGCCTACAGCGCTACCAGCGATGCCTTTCACATAACTCAGCCTTTACCCAATGGTGTGGGCGCTGCTAAGGCGCTCAACATTGCCCTGAAGAAAGCGGGGATTAGGCCCGATGAGGTTGACCATATCAATGCTCACGGTACGGCCACCCAGCTTAACGATACCGCCGAAACCCACGCCATCAAGAGCGTCTTTGGCGAACTGGCCTACCGTATCCCAGCCTCAGCCAACAAATCCATGACCGGACATCTCTTGGGAGCATCCGGAGCCCTTGAGGCGGTAATCTCTATTATGTCCATAAATCACGGAATTATACCGCCAACCATAAACCTCAATAACCCCGACCCTGAATGTAACCTGGACTATGTGCCCAATAAGGCGCGTAAGGCTGAGGTGAACACGGTGGTGTCAAATTCTTTCGGCTTTGGCGGGCATAATTCGGTGCTTGTTTTCCGCCGGTATGCTTAAGTAATTGCCTGCTGGGATGGGGAGGGGCTTAATCAGGATTCCTTATCTTTACTGTTGACCAGAGCCTGTAGCTTCTGGCTTAGCTCGCTAAAGTTCTTATCTGAGTGCTTACCCACTTCTAGTCCATAGCTTAAGAAAAACTCGAGGAAAGTGCGCAGTAGCTCCTTAATTCCCTGCAGGGACTTGTAGAGTTCTTCCTTAGTTACATAATTGCTATCTACCGTGTCTCCCTTATATTCTTTATCTTCCTTGAGTTGTCCCTCAATGAGAAAGTTAATAAATTCGGAACGGCTCATCTCACCACGGCTCTCATCAACCTTCCTGGCTACCTCGGCATCAACTATTAACATCCTCTTCTCTGCCATTTGAGACTCCTCTTACGATTCTGGTAAAAAAGAAGGGCAACCTACCGCCTCCGGCGACCTCAGGTTACCCCTACAAAAGCAGGTCCGAACTATCAAAAATCGATACCCTCTTCCAAGCCCAGCATTTCCATTATGTCTTCAATGTTTTTTAATAGCTTATTACCTTTATCAGTCACGTGGTACTTTATTGAGGGGTTGCCTACCTGTACCTTGTTAATCAAATCCTGGTCCATCAGAAAGGCGAGATACTTCTGTATCTGGGCATAGCTCATATTGGCGCTGTACATAATCTCGGTCTTGCCCGCGCCATTGCCATTATTCCCCACCCTCAGCATATCGGCTATTATTTCAATATTTGACCTTCTAATGTTAAGCATCACTCCACCCCCAACCAGTACTTACTGCGCGGGGGGATTGTACAACTAAGTACAAGATATGTCAAGTGGTCAGGGCAAAGAGAGTATAAGAGGGTATAAACGGAGCCCCCGAAAAATCAAAGATTTTTTGGGGTAAAAAACCCTTTTGGGCGGGTAGGTATGGGAAGAAAAACGCAGCTTAAATATAGGGGCGGGGGCTAAAGGGTCTTAAAGGGGTGAAACCCCTGTAGGGCGGGTGGGTGGGAAGCAAGACGTAGACTAAAATATGCCCAGATACCAGTTGAGGATGTCGCTCCCCCACAACAGGGTGGCTATAGCCGCCACCGCCAGGAATGGGCCGAAGGGGATAGCCTCCTTGCGCTTTTTTATCTTAAAGCCAAGCAGGATAACGGCGGCCAGACCGCCCAGAATCATGCCCATGAGCAGGGCAACAACTACAAGCGGAAAACCAGTGGTCAGACCGATAAGTGCCGCCAGCTTTACATCACCAAAGCCCATTCCCCCGCGGGAAACGATAACTATCAAAAAAAAGACGACAAAACCAATGCCGCCACCGATGGCCGCCCGCGCGATATTGGGCACAATGCCTACCTGAGGTAAGAAGATAGTGAAGAAGATGCTGAGGAGTAAGGCTACCACCAGAGCTGGGTAAACTATCTTATTGAGGATAAGCCCGTGCTCCAGGTCAATAACCAGAATCACCATGAAAAGAGAGATATAGAATAGGATGATGGGAAGCTCGATGCTCAAGCCGTACTGCCAGTAGGCCAGGCCAAACAGTGCCGCCGTGGCTATTTCCACCCACAGCACCCGTCTGGGTATGGGAGCCCGGCAGTAGCGGCAGCGGCCGCGCAGCCACAGGTAGCTGAACACCGGTATCAGGTCTTTTACCGCCAGGCGGCGCGAGCAGGCAGGGCAATGAGACGGCGGATAGACCAGCGACTGGCCAGCCGGCAGGCGGTCAGCGCAGACATTGAGGAAGCTGGCTATTATCATCCCCAGTAAGACGAAAATGACGGTAAAACCGGCTTCCATATTAGCACCTATTTTGCACCCTGCGGCCAAGCAAAGTCAACACTATCCGCCTTGAAGCCTGCAGCCTTCCAAATATAGTACAAAGGTAATAGCCCGATACTGCTATGACCAAATTTCTATTGACCCTCCGATACCCATCCCATATGATTAAATTACTTAAACATACCAGAGCTTGTTTAACTTAAGCCCAAATAACCAAGAAAGGAGGTAAAAAGAAATGAAGAGGTTTATGAAAGGTCTACGAAAAGGGGAAAAAGGTTTTACCCTGATTGAGCTGCTGATTGTGGTGGCCATTCTGGGCATCCTGGCAGCGGTAATCGTGCCTAACCTGGCTACTTTCCTAGGTACCGGAACCGTAGCTGCTGCCAACACTGAAGCAGCCAACTGCGAAACTGCTGCCCTGGCCTACTATGCCGACAACGATGGGGTCTGGCCCGGCACTTCAGCTGCTCTTACTGCCTATCTCAGTAATACACCTAAAGCAACCTATACCTTCAGCTCTACTAGCGGGAAGATAACTGCTGCCACACCCGCAACAACCGGGGGCTGGACTGGCATTACATGGACAGGCGGCGAAGGTGGTCAGTGGAAGAAGACACCAGCGTCTTAACCTGAAGCTTCAGATTAAGCTAAGCAAACTGGAAGAGTTTATCGGTGGGGTTATCTAATTTGGGCTTTAACCCCGCCGGTAGGCTTTTCCCCCAGGAAACTCTAAGCTCTAAACAACGTAAAAAAGCCAGTGCCCCCTGAAATATTTAGCACCTAGGGGGTGAAAAAATGTTTGTGAAAGGGCTGCACCAGGGAGAGAAAGGCTTTACCCTGATTGAGCTGCTGATTGTGGTGGCTATTCTGGGCATCCTGGCAGCGGTAATCGTGCCTAATCTGGCCGGCTTCCTCGGCACCGGCAACGTCGCTGCGGCCAACACCGAGGTCGCCAATGTGGAATCGGCAGCCCTGGTTTTCTACGCCGACCACAATGGGGCCTGGCCCGATGATTCGGCTGCCTTGGAAGCTGACTACCTCAGCGACGCAACGAAATATGCTGTTTACACCATTGGTGCGGGTAGTTTTGGTAGGGTAACCGGAGTCACTGAAAAAGCGGCAGCAGATGATATCGCATGGGTCGATGCTGACCACGAGTGGCAAAAAGACGAATCACCAGCGCCAGACCCACTAGAACCAGTACCAGTCGCACCATGGCCAGGTTGCTCGGGGCCAGCAGTGCCAAGAAGATAATCAGCACATAAGTCAAGCCTTAATTTAAACCGAGCAATTTATAACAACTTAGAAACCCTGAACTCAAAACAATGCCAAGAAGCCAGGTGACCGAGATTTTTTTGTCCTGGGGGGTGAAAGAGAATTTTATGAAAAGGCTGCGACCAGAAGAGAAGGGCTTCACCCTCATTGACCTGATCATTGTTATCGCCATCATAGGTATTCTGGTCGCCATAGTCACCCCTAACATGGCCGCCTTTATAACCAGCGGCGTCCTTAACGCCGCCCAGACCGAGGCGGAGAACGTTAAGACGGCGGCCACGGGCTATCTGGCGGAGTACGAAATATGGCCCCAAAACTCAGGCGACCTGGCTAACTTCCTGGACGGTACCAGTAAGGCAACCTACGTATTCGGCGGTAATGCAGGTATAGAAAGCGTTATTGACCAGGAGTGGGAAGGCGTCTACTGGGACGCCGATGCCCAGAGCTGGGTAAAAGGCGAAGAGCCGGAGGCCGAGCCGGAACCGGAACCAGCCCCAGTACCGATACCGTTCCAACCGGTGCCGACCCACCCGATACCACACCCACCAGTGCCATTCCGATAAAGGCTTACCGGTGGGGTTATCTTACCAGGGCCATCCCGCCGGTAATGCTTTCCTATCTCCTCCCAGTAAGAAGAGGGGTTTTACACACCCCTCTTCTTACTTTTACCATAAATACAAAAAAACGGCGCCCTGAAAGCCATTTTAAGGGGATTAAGCGGCAAAGTCCATATCTCAGGATAGGTGGACTGGCAGGGTAAAGCCCTGAGGATATTACAGTGGGCCTGAGGGGGAAGGGGAAAGCGGGGATGGGGTTACCCCATCCCCGCTTTAAAGCTATTTAATCTCTACCCGGCCGATGAGCTTTTCTACTTCCTGGCGGTCGTTGCAGAAGGCAAGCAGGGTTTCCCCGGTGATGAGCCGCTTGAGATAGAGGTTGACCAAGGCTTCATCCAGCGAAATCATCCCCTCTTCCCGGTGGGTGCGGATGACATTGGGCAGCTGGTAGATTTTGCCTTCGCGGATGAGGTTCTTTACCGGCGCGTTAGCCAGCATAATCTCTACCGCGGCCACCCTCCCCGAGCCGTCAGCCCTGGGTACAAGCACCTGACAGAGCACGGCCACCAGCAATGAGGCTAACCGAGTCTGAGCCAGAAAGCGCTCGTGGGGCGGGAAGAGGTCTATTATCCTCTCCACCGCCTGAGGGCTGCTGGGGGCATGGCCGGTAGATAGTATCATATGCCCGGTTTCGGCAATGGTTAACACCGCCGACGCCGTTTCCAGGTCCCTCATCTCACCCACCAGAATCACGTCGGGGTCCTGCCTCAGGACATGCTTCAGCGCCTGGGCAAAGGAAAGGGTATCACTGCCCAACTGCCGCTGGGTTATGGCACTCTTAACCGAGGGGTGGACATACTCTATAGGGTCTTCTATGGTAACTACGTGGCGGTTTTCGTTTGTGTTCAGGTGTTGAATCATGGCCGCCTGCGAAGTACTCTTGCCGCTGCCGGTAGGTCCGGTAACTACTATCAATCCCCTTGGCTTCAGGGCTAGCTCTTTATATATCGAGGGTAATTCCATGTCTTCTATTGTCGGGATCTCCGGCGGCAATAAGCGCACCGCCAGACTGACAGACCCCCGCTGCTGGGCAGCATTGCAGCGCAGTCGGCCAACACCGTCTAAGGTATAGCCAAAATCAAGCTCCAGGTGGCGGTGGAATTCTTCCCTTTCCTCGGGAGTAGTTACCTGGAGAAAAGCCTGGCTGATATCCTCAGCGCTTAATGGCTCCGTGCCATTCAACGGCTCCAAGGAGCCATTCACCCGCAGTAACGGCGGGCTGGAGACCACCATATGTAAATCAGAGGCGGTCTTGGCTTTGGCTGTATGCAGTAATTCAAAAATATCCATATTCACCACCTATTCTAGGAGAAATTCGAACTCATATCCTATGAATTCTCCTCCGTCATCCTCAACAGCTTCTATTGACGAGATAATGATCCTCAAGAAGCGATTCCTCAAATCTCTGGCATAGGCGAAGATATCGTCCTCAGCATCAATCTCTTCCTTAACCAAGCCGTTGACGGTCACGTCTTCCTCCTCATGGTTAATCTCAATGAAGTCAGCGTCTTGCGGCAACAGCCTTACAATATCGTCCATGTGCTGGTCAATCAGGGCGCGGCCGGCGCCCAGAGAGGCAAAGGTAGTCTCAAAGACATCAGCTCTGGCTCCCATGGGTGCTATCTCGGCCTCTAGCTGAGTAACCTGCTCTTTCAGTGTTGCTATCTCCACACGCTCCTCAGTAACTGTCTTCTCAGTGTTTGCCAGTTCATAGCGCAATGCCTCGTTTTGAGTCACGCTGTTGCGAAGCATCATGCCCATATAGACCAGTATGCCCGCGCCAATAATGACGCCGACTGGAGCCAAGATAGCGGATAAGGGAACAGCTTTGGGCAGGTACATCTGGGGCAAGGCGTTGAAGTTAACCAGGGAAACGTTAGTTTCGCCTTTTTCCGGATATAGTTCCTTAAACGCCAGCCCGATATTGACCATAAATTCGTTGGCGTTGAAGCTCTCCGGTGATTCCACCGGTGATGGTAATATAGACACCGGGCACTTCAACTTACCCGAAAGCGACTGCCAGTTCTCCGGCGTCTGCGACAGATCACCGCAGACAAACATGGGTACCGTTGCATCTAAGGGCTGTTCCTTGTGGCTGGAATTGTAAAAGGCAACGGTACGATCAATCTCTTCTGTAATGGTTGGTATCTTTTCCGCCATCGATGCCGCTTCGCCGGCCAGGGATAGGGTGCGGATTAGCTGGGGTAATCTGTCCACCATAACTATGATGTCAAGGTTGTCCAACCTGGTGTTGATAATTATCGCCCGGGGCTCATCCAAAGTACGGCAGATAGCCAGCGGGGCCAGGTCCATAATGTAGGGCTCAATGCCGGCTGTTTTTAGCGCCCGATATGAAGCGTCAGCTACATTACGGGGGAAAGCGGCCAGGAAAACGCGCGTCTCCCCCACCGGCGCCGGAATACGCTGGTAGGAAAGGTAGATTTCATCTAAGGGTACTGGTATCACCCTCCCCGCTTCCTGCTTGACCGCTTCGGGTAGTATAGCTTCAGGTAGTTCGGGCAGGGAAATCAGACGGTATAGAGAGTTGAGGCCGCTTAAACCAACGACGTACTTACCCCCACCTTCCTTAACCATCTTGAGTAGTTCCTTTATTTTGTCAGCCACCTGGGCTTCATCAAGGACTACCCCCTGGCTGACCAGACCCGGCTCCAGGTACAGGCTGGCCCACTTCTTGACCCGCCTGCCCTCAACCACCACCAGGTTAACCGTGCTATCATTGATAAATAGAGTTTTAATTCTTTTAGCCATCATTATCACCTTTAGCCATCATTATCACCTTGGAAATCCGTAGATTGCGAGTTCAAGAGTAGCCTCTGGCCCTGCATCTTCGCCTTCTGTTTCTTCCGGAGGCTCAAGGCCATCTATCGCCACCACCTTTATAGTTGCCACGCCAAAGTCCGGGGTGGTGGCTACGAGGTGAATAAATTCGAGCACCTTATCCACCGTCTCATCAATGTAAATCTCAAAATCCCCCGCCGTGCTGGGAGGGGATTCTACGTTCTCCAGCTGCACCGTAAAAGTACTGACAGCGTAGGTAATATCAGTATCCTTTACCTTTTCGCCCGACGGTTCTGAAGCGGTGAGCGCGATTATCCGCAGGCCGGACTGCTCAGCCAGCTTGAATATTACTTCGTCGTATTCAATGCTTTCTACCGACTTGGGGAATCTCCCCTCACTCTTACCAAGCGCTAACATGGCCTTATCCAACTCACCTTCCCACTGAGCCAGCTGGGCGGCCAAATCTTCCTTTTCGGCGATAAGGCCGGGCAGGAGACTCTGAGTAGTATTCATGCGGCCACTTAACTGCTCCTGCTCTCCCGATTGCCCCGAGTAGAGGACGAACAGGATGACAAAGCCGAGTATGAAAATGCCGATCCCCAGAACTAAAAATGCTGTTTTACTTAATTTCATTTAATTACCCCCTAATCAGATAGCTTATGGTGCCCCCGCTGGTAATTTCGCTGCGGAAGGAGAGAATGATATAGCTCAGGGTAAAACCATCACCAGTAGTAGGTATATCAATCTGAACCGAGGTATCCCCCGGCCTCAGTATTCCGCTGCCTGGCGAGGTCCCCCAGGGAACGTAAAAGGTATCAATATCTATACCACTGGCGGTAATCCCTAGAGACATGCTATTCCAGACATTATTCCAGGAGGTACCTGTGCCGTCGAGCAGATATTCCCCGGTACCGCTAGGTCCAGTAACCTTAAAAGAATCGCCAGTTTTGTCTTCGTCTCCCTCGCCAACAAAGCAGGTAATCTTGGCGGCATCGGCCTCGCCGGTAATCGGCTGCGGGACGAGGAAGCCGCTAATATTGCCCCCGGGCTCACCATCGCCATCAAAATCGGGATTGCTCTGGCTTGCGCCCTCGGGATAGCTTTCTTTAAACATAAAATTGGGGTCGGATATATCGTAAAGATACAACTGGTGTCCTTCTGTATCGGGGCTGGAGTAGATGATAACCAGCGACCAGCCGGCATAAGAAGCATTGTATCGTTGCTTGTAAGAGGACTCCCTAGGCAGTTTATGGGCTGGGGTGCCCAGGGGATAGCCGGTGTAATCGCTGGTGGAATGGCCACTACTATTATAGAGAGTGAACGAATAATAATTGCTCTCGTCGTTACTACCTGGTTCGCCAGGATAGCCTGGCTTGAGCAGATTTATCACCGAAGTAGTACCCTGACTGGCATGTCCCAAGGTAAAGGTATAGGTGCCGCTACCACCAGTCTTAATCGCATCCTCAACCGGTGTCTTGACCTGGGAAGTGGCGTCATAAAGGCAGGTGTAGTACCAACACGCAGGAGAGTCATTAGTTTTAGGCCATACCTGCCACTGATTAGCGGTTATATCCTGCATGACGCCAGTGCTACCGAAATTGACGGTGTTAACCTTAGCATTTGTCTCAACCAGTGTTTCCAGGTCAGCCGGGGTAGGGCTGGTGGGATACATTAGCCCTGTCCCATTGTCTGTGTCCGAACTCCAGCTCCACGTGGTGGTGGTGTGATGACCATGACCACTCGTAGTCGCTTTCCAGTAGTAATGGTCTATGAACCCCGACCAGTAGAGATAAGCCGCCTCCACGGTGGCATTAGCCGGGATATAGCCCGGGGCTTCCGGGTCATCACTCTGGATGGCGGTACTGCTCTCCTTAAGAAGCTGGTTGCGGTAATCTGGGTTTCCTGTAATCAAGCTGTTGCCCACGGCAACATAGTCCCCCGATATGGTAGAGCCCAGTTCGCGCATCTCACTTTTGGCGGTATAGGCCTCAACAACGGTTTGCTTCACCGGGTCATACGTATTATCAGTAGCCGTGGAAGTAACATTATAAACTTTGACATCGGCATCCCAGGCATAATCACCGCCGCTGGTGTCTATCCAGGAAAGGGCAGCCCCGGGATTTACATTAGCCGGGCCGGAGAACTCAAAGGTAAAGCTTCTCTCCAGGGGATAGCCGGTAGAACCAGGCAAACTTATCAGCTCAGTAGAGCCAAAGTTCCATATCACGGCTTTGCCACTGCAGTAGTCCTCAGGCGTACCCGGCTCAAGGCCAAGGCTGCAACTGTCATCCACATAATCAAAGCCGGGCGGCAGCCATATCCCTACCGTGTCTACCTCTAAGCCGGCTCCGCCGGGGTCTTCAGCATCATCGTAATAATAGGCTATCTTAATCTGGTATGTTGACGTTGCCGACACACTGCCGCTTATTATCAGCTTGGGGGGGTCACCCCCGATGCCTTCAACAATCTCCCGAGCTTCATCGATTTCCGGAATAGCTATGCCTTTGGGAATCCAGATATTTCGCATAGTAACAGTTACAACGTTATCATTTACATCGGGCAGGTCGTAATGCCACTCGTATGGAGGGGTGTCATCCTCATCATAATAGGCATACGGGTCATAATCGGGGTCAGTAGTGTAAAACAAGTACTCCTCATCCAGATTTTCATTATCTATCTGCCATAAGCCATCCTCAATACCGGAGTCGGCAGCATAGAAAAGCTTCATCTTCTCCTCATAGACGTCTTTCCCCGTCTTAAGCCCCGAACCTACATGGGTTAACATGGGGGCAATGACGAGTGCGCTTACGAGCATGAGCAACACTACTATAATCAGCGACTGTCCCTTTTCACCTTTTACCAATTTGTTTAATTTCATTTTCCTCACTCCCCCTGTACATTACTAGCCATTATCAACCTGGCCTAGGAATAACTCCGTATGTCCTTGACTCAATCTGCGCCGCTGAGCCAGCGCCCACAGTAACCGTTACCGTGAAAGTAAGTTTGCCATTGGTATATACACAACTGGTCTTTGCTGGGTCTGGGTCAATAAATTGGGCAACTACATCCTGCTGGCCATTTTCTTCACGCACGAGGTCCGTACCCTGTAATTCATAGGTCACCACATGCACTGTACCACCCCACTCCGTCCAGTCCAGGGTGATGGATTCAAGCTCGCCGCCGCCACCATTGACAATAACCGGCGCCTGCTGAACCATCTGGGCATCACGGCTGACCCAGTAGCCGGCGCTCTGTACCTGCCTGACCGCAGTCATGTGGTTACTGGTACGGCTACTGCTGTCAAATACCTGGAAAATAGTCATGGTAACACTACCGCAAATAATACCGCTAATGAGCATAGCTATCGCCATTTCCATCAGGGTGAAACCCTTCTGGCCTTTATTTGTCAAACTTAACTTTGGAAATTTCATCGGCGTGACCTGTATCCCGTTAAATTGAATATTTCCTTTGGTAGTTCGCCTTCAACAGTATGTTTTATAGTCACCTTTATATTCTGGATACCATCGTCATTATCGGTCCCATCACCTTTGTAGTCCAAACGAACAGCTACAATAGTAATATCATAGCCTGCGGGGATTTCACCGTCCGGGATTCTATTATATACTGGATGACCAGTGTCTAGGTTAGCATCATAAGGCTGTTGCCTGACGTATTCCATCTGGGTTCGTGCCAGGCTTTCGGCGGTGGCCCGCTCGTCAGCAATCATGATGGCTTTGGAACCGGTGGCCAGGGCGCCGAGATAGGCGACAGCTACTATGCCCAGCACAGCTATTGCCATTGTTACCTCAATCAGGCTGAAGCCTTTTTCACCTTTCATAGCTCTTATCTCCTAGATATTTATCTGGCCGTAGATTGAATACATGGCCGAAAGTAGAGAGACGGCAATAAAGCCAATTACTACGGCTATCCCTATAATCATGGCCGGTTGAATGAGTCCTACCGCAGAACTCGTCCTGTCATCAGCCTCAACCTCATAGCTCTGGGCTACCGTAGTTAGCGTGTTGTCCAGATTACCGGTTTCTTCGCCAACTCCAACCATCTGCACCATTAAGGGCAGGAAGAGTTTATTATTGCCCATAGGCTTGGATAAGCCCTGGCCTCTGATCAACTCCTGCTGAACCTCGGTTAGCGCCGCGACCATAGCCTTGTTGCTGCTGCCGTGAATCACCAGAGACATGATTTCGGGCAAGGGTAAGCCAACCTTGAACAGGAGTGACATGGTCCGGCAACAGCGGCCAAGCTCACTAAGCACGTTGATACGACCTACTACTGGTAAAGTGAGCATTAATTTATCCCATTGATATTTGCCGGCTGGTGTTCTGATGTATAAATACCCCATAATAATCACCGCCACTAGCGCCAAAATTAAGAAAAGCCCGTATTGAATAAGCCAACCAGATACGTCCAGAAGTATCTGCGTCGCCATCGGTAGTTCAACGTCGAAAGCTCCATACAGGTCAATGAAGGTGGGCATGACAAAGGTAATCATTACAGCTACCACTACTAAGGCTATAACACCCAGCATAACGGGGTAGGAGAGAGCGCCTTTAATCTTCTTTGCGGTGAGAAGACTCCTCTCCACATAATCGGCCATCTGCCGCAGCACCACTTCCAAGTTGCCGCCCTGCTCACCGGCGGCTATCGTCCGGTGATAAATCTCAGGGAAAGCCCGCGGATGTTTGCTCAAGGCCGTAGATAACGAAGTGCCACCACGGATGTCAGAGGCCACCTGACCGACTATACTCCTTAAGCTGCGATTGGTTGCCTGGCTCTGTAATAGTTCTAAAGCGGTAACAATGTCAGTGCCGGATTCAAGGAGTAAAGCCAGCTGGCGGGAAAACATTATTATCTCCCTTGACTTTATCCGTGAAAAGCGGCTGACTACACTACCCATGTTGAAGAAGGGCGTCATCATCTTCAGGCTGACCAGCTGGTAGCCACCATAATTTAGCAGGCTGGCGGCGGCCTCTTCGTCAGTGGCCGAAAGCTTGCCCTTGACTAGTTTTCTCTCCGCTGTATAGGCTATATACTGAAAATCCATGATACCTCCAGACTACTAGTCTCCAGAATAGGCGTTGCGCAGCACTTCAGAGGGAGTGGTTATGCCCTCCTTTACCTTGCGCATGCCATCTTTCATCATCGTTACCATGCCTTCCTTGAGTGCCTGGGCACGAATCTCACTACTGTTTACCCGTTGGGTGACCATAGTCCTTAGAGTGTCACTCATGGCCATAATCTCAAAGATGCCGACCCTGCCTATATAACCGGTATAAGCACATGATTTACAACCGGTGCCATAGACAAATTCAGTCCGCTTCTCCCCCATTTCTTTTTCGTAAGCCATCTGCTCTATCAGTGGCGCCTCAATAGGATGGCTGCAATCAGGACAAACACGGCGCACCATCCGCTGGCCGATAACACCAATAACCGCCGAGGCGATCAGGAAGGGCTCTACATCCAGGTCAATAAGGCGAGAGAGCACGCCGGAAGAATCGCTGGCGTGTACCGATGATAGCATCAGGTGACCGGTGAGGGCAGCCTGGACTGCTATGTTGGCGGTTTCGGCATCGCGTATCTCACCGACCATTATCACATCGGGGTCAAGACGAAGTATGCTCCGTAGCCCGCTGGCAAAGGTAATGCCGGCCTGGGAGTTGACCTGAATCTGATTGATATCCTTAAACCGATATTCGGCCGGGTCTTCAATGGTAATAATATTTCTCCCCAGAGAGTCAAGAGTGTTAATGGCGGCATATAGAGTGGTGGTCTTGCCCGCTCCGGTAGGACCACTGGTTAAAATCATGCCGTAGGGAATCTTGAGCGTGGCTTCAAACTTGGCCTGGCTGTCGGGCAACATGCCCAACTCGGCCATCCCTAAGGACGCTACCGATTTGTCCAGGAGACGCAGCACCGCCATCTCGCCGGTAACCGTGGGAGTGGTGGCAACGCGAATGTCTATCTCTCTCCCTTTAGCCTTAACCGAAAACTGGCCATCCTGGGCCCGATGACGGTCGGCAATGTTTAAATCAGCCAAAATCTTGATACGTGAAAGGAGGGCTAAATGTATATTCAACGGTAGCGACATCAGGTCCTGAAGGGTGCCATCAATACGGTAGCGCACCCTTAACCTGTCCTCTTCCGGCTCAATGTGTATATCAGAGGAACGGGCTTTGACCGCCTCTTCAATAATAAGGTTGAGCGCCTGAGCCAGAGGCGCGTCAGTATCAGTGTTGAAGGCCAGACTCTGTACCGTCGCATCATCGGTTACATTAACGCGAGAAAGCTGTTTCTCAATCTCGCCATATCCTTTATAATTAAAGTCGATAGCTTCCCTGACTGCATCGGCACTGGCGGCTACAGGTTTAATCCTCATCCGGCTCAGCGCCGAAAAAGCCTCCAGGGCAAAGATGTCAGTGGGGTCAGACATGGCTATCTCTAAGGTATTGCCGGAGATCGCCAGCGGAAGGGCACCATACCGCCTTGCCATCACCTCGGGAATCAACTGCAGTGCTTCCGGCTGGGGGGAGTGCCTTAAGTGTTTTTGCACAGTTTTAGCCGCCGGAGCTTCTGGTTCTTCGGCTTTTACCGGCCTCTCCTCCGGTGGGGCCGGCTTCTCCTCCGGTGGGGCTGGTTTTTCTTCAGTGAGCACAGCTTGGGAAGCCGGCTGGTGATTTAACTCAAAAACCTTTATCCGCTGGTGCTCAGCAAACTGCTTGGCTTCAGGACTGAGCCGGGGCGAGACGACAATGGCCTTTTCATCAACACCTACCTCGTAGGCTTTGGTGTCAAATATTGATACCTCCTCCAAACTTACCTCTTCCTCCCCATTGATGAAATCTATACCCAGGCTGTGACTGACCTGGTCGGTGTTGGTATAAGCTAATACATCAAAGTTATATTCTACCCCGGAGCGGCCTCGAATCTTAGCTTGTTCATCGACGGTGTAGCCCCGACTTACCAGGGATTCCACCAGCTGATCTTTGGTCTCAAATTCGAGGGGCTCCGACGGTGGAGCCGACTGCTGGGGTTTAAGCTCAAACATTGATTCAATCTGCTCCACATCAATGACTTTTATGCGCTGCTTCTGAGCTAGCTGCTTTGCCTCCGGGCTTAGCTGGGGGACGGCAATAAGAACCCGACCCTGGATTCCGGTATCGTAGGCTTTGTTAGCAAAACTGAAGATAGCCGCTACCTCCGCCTCCCTGTCACCACCAGCGATAATGCAAATGGCAATTTTGTAGGTGGTGAAACCGTCATCCTTCTGAGCCAGCATATCAAAGGTATGCTCAATCCCAGACTTGCCCGCAAGCTTGGCTTTATCGGTTATTGTGTAGCCCTGCTTCTCCAGGTAGTCTTTGACCTGGGATTTCAGTTCTGCGTCACTTTCCACCTGACTCATGTCACCTCCCCCGTTCCCAGCGACTCCTGTCTCTATTGCTCTTTCCACTCAAGGCACCCTTCCCTTATCTTAGTTGTTTGAAGTTAACCATGCATAAAACCGGCGTTTAAATCTGGTTAAAATCACACCTTTACCTCCGCCGGAATCCAGCCGTTGCGCATGGCCAGGGCCACTGCGTGAGCCCGGTCATTAGCATTTAGCTTGCGCAGAATAGAGCTAACATGATTTTTTATCGTCTGCTCACTGATTTCCAGAATGTGGGCAATCTGCTTATTTGAGTTGCCCTGGGCAATGTAGTTCAGGATCTGGGTCTCCCGGTAGGTGAGGGGAGCGGTTACCGTCTCCATGACCTTTCCCGCTGAGACTATGTCCCGAAATTGCCTTAAGACATGCTCGGCGACCGCCGGCCTGGTGATAAGGCTATCATTGATGGGGTATTCACCATGATAAGCTCGCTTGATAATACTGACCAGCTCTTCGGTGGTGGTGTTTTTATTAAGGTAAGCTACGGCGCCGGTCTTAATAACCTCAAATAGCTCATCGTCATTGGAGTTGGGGCTCAGCATCACTACCTTACTGTTTGGGTAGCGACGGGTAATCTTTCGCCCCAGTTCCAACCCGCTTAAGGCTGGAAAATTTATGTCCAGCAGGACGACATCTGGAGACTCGGTTTCAATTATATCTAGTGACCCATCATTAGGGGCAACCTCCAGCACTCTGAACCCGGCTTGATCTGATAGTGCCTGGCGTACACCGGACCGGAAAAATGCCTGCTTGTCAATTATCACTACCGTAATCTCGTTCATCCGGACACCCCTTCACTATATTTCTCAAAATCTTCCCCGCCATTGTTGTACTGGTCAGCAAGAAAGACGGAAACATCCTGCTGCCGGAATCTCCGGTCACCCCGAGAACCGATGCGATACGCTTTTATTACCCCCTGATTACTCCACCGTCTTACCGTATTAATATGTACATTGAGAAGACGGGCTACATCACTCGTAGTTAACATGGGGTCAATATTGTTATGATTGTCGTTTGCCATAGCTTGCTTCCTCTCATGAACTATCTAAACCTTACTACTTACTACTGTAAATTATCTTACTTCTCGCAACAATCACCCAAAGGGGCTATTGAAGAGTAGTAATTAGTCATAGTACTTTTGAACTAGGCGAAAAGGTTGGTAAATAAGTGAGGAAAAGGTACCTGTGGGCGGGGGTTAGAAGGATTAAGACCGGGTGAGGTAACTTGCTACCGGCTACGCCTTTTATAGATCCAGAAGACAAGGCATGCCAGCGCCAGGCCGATGAGGCCATAAAGGATATACCAGACCCCGCCGGACATGGCTGTGCCGGAAAAGCCAACGTAGAATAACCCCACTGGTGACCACCTGCCATCATTTGAGGCGCCATCTACCGCCTTTACCCGCCAGTAGTAGGCACTACGACCTGCTGGCGTCAGCTTCTCGCCCCCGGTCAAAGTGTATTCCGAGATGGGTAAGTCTTTCTTCTCCACCGCTATGGTGTTGAAATCAACGTCTGAGGCAACCTGAAGTGTATAGCTCACACCGCTGGGGTCGGTGACATCTGACCAATCAAAGCGCGCCTCTTCCTCAGCCGTACCGGTAACCTCTGGAAGTTTGATCAGAGGCACCGGCGGCGCCTCTGATTCCATAATGAAAGTGGCCGTTCCAGCGGTGGAACCGCCAGCAGTGGCCTTTATCACATGGCTCCCGGCAGAGCTGGGGGGTACAATAAAGATAGTGGTGAAATTGCCGTTAGCGTCGGCGGTGGCGGTAGCCTGAGATATAACTTCATCACCTTCATTATAAGTAATGGTAACCGCAGCCCCGCTGGTAAAGCCAACGCCGTAGATAGTAAGCTCCATACCAGCATGGCCGGGGGAGGAGGCAGTGGTAGCCGAGCCCAGGCGGATGCCGCCCAGCACTGTTAACTGGGCTTCCGCCTTATTTGTATTCCTGTCCGAAGCTATAAGCTTTAGGGTGGTGGGGCTATCGTACAGGGGGGCGGCAAAAACACAATTAAAGCTACCCTGAAGGTCGGTCTCTATATAATACGGAGTAGTATCAACTCTATTGCCGTCAAGGGTGAGAGTAATAGCATACTCCACCTCAAATCCGGTGCCGATAACCTCCACCGCCTTGCCCCCTTCCTGTTGGGGCGGAATTAGGGTTATCTTTGGCTCCACGGTGAACACAGCCTCGGGCTTATCACCCGACTCGTCAGCGACGATTATAATATGCTCACCCATAATGCTATCGGGAATAATCACGGTGCAGGTGAGCTTACCCTCGCTATCAGTCTGGGTATCACCGCTTGTTATGGCAATATCATCGTCCCCATATTCAACGGTGACTGCCTCTCCCGGGCGAAGATCTTCACCGCTAATCTTAACCACATCGCCCACCGAGCCCTCTTCTGGCTCCAGCCATATTTCACCCTTGATTACGGTAAAGGTGGCAGAGGCAATTATGTCCTTATTGGCAACGGCGGCATAAAAATAATACTCCCCTCCATGCACATCTTCCTTAATGGCACCATCTTCAAGCCTGTCCGGCACTTTAAAATCGGTGTTACCGCTGAGTATACGCATGTAGGCCCTGACCTGGCTACCAATTTTGTCACCTATATCGGCTTTATCACCAGAGAAGTAGAAGCGTACCGTTTCACTACCTTTGTACTCAACATCAACCCAGTCCCCGATTTGACCCTCTTTAGGGGTAAGATTGACGGATGCCGCCGCCACTGGCACAGTGCCGATAGTAGCCGCCAAAAGCAGGGCAATAACAATACTTAATGCCAACCAGCGACAAATCTTGCTGTATTTCATCCTAACCTCAATAATAGGTCTCCACATGACTACTGTCAATCACTCTTTTGTCCTATTCTGTTGCCAGCCACAGGGGATTTATATCGGCTTTGGCTATGTGCTATACTGTGTTCAAGAATAAAAGCGATGGGAAATCTAACAGCCTCTATCCAGAAGCAGGTGGAACAGGCTATCACTATCCTCAAACAGGGGGGCATCGTTGCCTGTCCCACCGATACCGTCTATGGGGTGGGCGCCGCCATCAACATCGAGTCGGCAGTGGAGAGGGTCTTTCAGATAAAGGGGCGGCCGCACAGCCGGGCGCTGCCCATTTTGCTGGCTGAGAAATACCAGATAGCCGAGGTTGCCAAAATCGTGCCGCCGCTCGCCCGGCGCCTGGCCGACAGGTTTTTTCCCGGCGCTCTTACTATAGTGCTGCCCAAAGCTGATTCTGTTTCCGATATTATCACCGGCGGACGTAAAACTATAGCAATGAGAATCGCTGACCACCCTATACCTATCGCTGTCGTCCGGGGTCTGGGGGTTCCCATCGTTGGCACCAGCGCAAATTTAAGCGGCAGCCCGAGCGCCCTGACCGCCGAGGAAGTACGTACCCATCTGGGCGACAAGGTTGATATGATTATCAACGGCGGCAGGTGCCCCGGCGGCTGGGAATCAACTATTATTGATTTGAGCGGGAAGACGCCGCGGATTTTGCGCAAGGGCCCTATATCAATAGAAGAACTGAAGGAAGTATGCCCCCGTCTGGTTCTGGCTTGAAGGAGGCTAAGAGATGCGTATTGCTATTGGCGCTGACCACAGAGGAGTGGAACTGAAAAAAACGATTATCAACCTGCTCGAGGAAACGGGGCATGAGTTTGAAGACTTCGGCAGTTATGACACCGAGTCGGTGGACTTTCCCGATTTTGCCCGTAAGGTGGGTGAGGGGGTGGCCGGGGGCGACTTTGAACGCGGTATCCTGATCTGCGATACCGGTATCGGTATGTGCATCGCCGCCAATAAAGTGAAGGGAATCAGGGCTGCCCTGTGCTACAATGCCTTTAACGCCGGCCGCGCCCGCCAGCACAACAACGCCAATATCCTATGCCTGGGGGGAGGCGAAAAGCAGCTGCAGGACCCGGTAGCGGAAATAGTTGACGCCTTTCTCAATACCGAGTTTGAAGGGGGTAGGCACCAGCGCCGTATTGACAAGCTTAAGGCTATTGAAGGCTAAAACAGACGCCTCCAAGGAGAGGGAAATTGACAATAAATAGGAACTGTGCTATCTTATCTGGTAATGAATATGCAGAATCTAATATTGGTACTTATTGTTATGAAGCAAAGCCCGTAAGTGGGGTTTCGCCACAACATGCCGTCCCCACGGGACGGCTTTTTTTATATAATATAATTAGGAAGTAAAATATGAAAAGCGACGCTGTTAAACGAGGTATAGAGAGGGCTCCGCACCGGGCGCTAATGCACGCCGTGGGCTGGAGCCGGGCTGAAATAGATAAGCCGCTTATCGGGGTCATCAACAGCTTTACCGAGATTGTTCCCGGGCATATACACCTGCCCCAGATTGCCCAGGCGGTTAAGGCGGGGGTTAGGAGCGGCGGAGGCGTCCCCTTTGAGTTCAATACTATCGCCGTCTGCGACGGCATTGCCATGAACCACCCGGGCATGAAATACAGCCTGCCCAGCCGTGAGCTAATCGCTGATTCGGTGGAGATAATGGCCGAGGCTCACGCCTTTGACGCCCTGGTCTTTATTCCCAACTGCGACAAAATAATCCCGGGGATGCTGATGGCGGCAGTGAGATTGAACCTGCCGGCTATCTTCGTCAGCGGCGGCCCCATGCTGGCCGGACGCCGGGATGTTAACGGCAAAGAAGAACGGGTGGATGTTAACACTATCTTTGAGGCGGTGGGCCAGGTGGCCGCCGGCAGGATGAAGCCGGAGGAACTGGAGGAGTTAGAAGAGCTGGCCTGCCCCGGCTGCGGCAGCTGTTCGGGGATGTTTACCGCCAACACCATGAACTGCCTGACCGAAGCCCTGGGCATGGGTCTGGCCGGCAACGGCACCATCCCGGCGGTGGACGCCAAGCGGATTGATTTAGCCAGAAGGGCAGGAGAGCAGGTTATGAAACTTCTGGCCGAGAATATACGCCCCAGGGATATTATTACCCGGGAGGCGGTTGATAACGCCTTTGCCGTTGATATGGCGCTGGGAGGGAGCACCAATTCCGTCCTGCACCTCATGGCTATAGCCCGCGAGGCCGGGATTGATTTTCCGCTGGCAGCGGTGAACGAGATAAGCCAGCGCACCCCTCACCTGGCCAAGATGAGGCCGGCCGGCGACTATCACCTCGAGGACCTGGACCGCGCCGGCGGCATACCGGCGGTGATGCAGGAGCTAAAAACGCTGTTGAACCTGAAAGTAAAAACGGTCACCGGGAAAGCGCTGGGTGAGGCTATAGCCAACAGTAAAAATAATAATAAAGAGGTTATCCGCCCCTTTGCCCAACCTCATTCACCTACCGGCGGCCTGGCTATCCTTTTCGGCAACCTGGCGCCGGAGGGAGGGGTGGTAAAGAGGGCAGCGGTAGCCCCGGAGATGATGACGCACCGGGGAAAGGCGAGGGTCTTTGACTCCGAGGAAGGCGCCACCAAGGCTATTATGGATAAGAAGATAAAGGCGGGAGAGGTAGTGGTCATCCGCTACGAGGGGCCCAAAGGCGGGCCGGGGATGAGGGAGATGCTCACCCCTACCTCGCTGCTCAGCGGGATGGGCATGGATAAAGAGGTAGCCCTTATCACCGACGGGCGTTTCTCGGGGGCGACGCGGGGGGCGGCCATCGGCCATGTTTCCCCCGAAGCCGCCAGCCAAGGGCCTATCGCCGCCTTAAAAGACGGGGATATAATCAAGATTGATATTGAAAACTATAAGCTCGATGTTGAGCTTTCTGATAAAGAAATATCTGAGCGCCTGACCAAACTGGCCGAGTTTGAGCCTAAAGTTAAGACGGGCTACCTCCAGCGTTACGCCGAGAAGGTAACCTCAGCCAGCACCGGCGCCGTGTTTACTAGATAGGGGGCTATTTATGAAGTTAACCGGGGCACAAATGATAGGTGAAAGTCTGGTGAAGGAGGGCGTGGAGGTTATATTTGGCATACTGGGCGGGTCTGTCCTGCCCCTGTATGATGTCCTCCCCCAGTACCCCCAGCTCCGTCATATACTGGTACGCCACGAGCAGGGAGCGGCCCATGCCGCCGACGGCTACGCCAGGGCTACCGGCAAAGTCGGCGTGTGCTTTGCCACCTCCGGCCCGGGAGCGACCAACCTGGTAACCGGCATCGCCAACGCCTGCCTGGACTCGGTGCCTATAGTAGCTATAACCGGTCAGGTAGCCCGATCCTTCATCGGCAAGGACGCTTTCCAGGAGGTGGATATTACCGGTATCACCCTGCCCATCACCAAGCATAACTACCTGGTGATGGACGCCGCTTCAATACCGGAGATAGTTAAAGAGGCCTTTCACCTGGCCAGGACGGGGCGGCCGGGACCGGTGCTCATCGACCTGCCCCGGGATGTCCAGATAGAGCAGGCGGAGTTTAACTACCCGAGCAAGATTAACCGGCCCAGCTATAAGCCAACCCTGAAGGGGCACCCGGCCCAGATTAAGAAGGCAGCCAAGCTGATAAACGAGGCCAAGAAACCGGTGATTATCGCCGGGAGGGGAGTTACAATATCCGCAGCCTTTGCCGAACTCAAAGAGCTGGTGGAGCAGGCCCAAATACCTTTGATTACCACGCTGCTGGGCATCAGCTGTTTCCCCGAATCTCATGTTTTGAGCTACGGGATGCTGGGCATGCACGGCATGGCTTATGCCAATATGGCCGTCGACGCCGCTGACCTGATTATCGCTATCGGTATGAGGTTTGACGACAGGGCTACGGCCAAGGTAAGCGCTTTCGCCCCTCACGCCAATGTTATCCATATTGATATCGACCCGGCCGAAATCGGCAAAAACGTGCGCGTTGACGTGCCCATAGTCGGTGATGTGAAAACAGTTCTTAAGGAGTTAAATAAACAGGTTGACTCTGCCAAACGTATTGACTGGGTTCGGCAGCTTGATGAATGGCGCCGGGAACACCCATCGACGACTATCAGGGACAGCCGGAGCATCTTGCCCCAGTATGTGGTGCGCCAGATCTATGAGGTAACCAAGGGTGAGGCGATTATCGTCACCGGGGTGGGGCAACACCAGATGTGGGCGGCCCAGCACTACTGGTATGATAAACCCAATACCTTTATCTCGTCGGGGGGGCTGGGTACGATGGGCTTTGGCCTGCCGGCGGCTATCGGGGCTAAAGTGGGCTGTCCCGACAGCACCGTCTGGTGTATTGACGGTGACGGCAGCCTGCAGATGACGATACAGGAGTTGGCCACCGCCGTCCAGGATAAGGTGGCAGTCAAGATAGCCGTTCTGCATAACACCTACCTGGGAATGGTCAGGCAGTGGCAGGAGATGTTCTACGGCAAGCGCTACGTAGCCACGCCGTTGAGCAGCCCCAACTTCGTCAAGATTGCCGAAGCCTACGGCCTACCCGGGTTGAGGGTGGAACGCCGAGAAGAGGTGACGCCGGCTATCCAGCAGGCAATGGCCGAGCCGGGGCCCTTCCTGATAGATTTTATCGTCGAGCCGGAGGAGAATGTCTATCCAATGGTGCCGCCGGGGGCGGCTCTATACGAAGTCCTTGAGGAACCAAAAAAGGGAGCCAAACCTAAAGCGGCTAAGGATTCGGCCAAGCTGCCGGTGAGCAATATCTAAGCCGGGAAGAGAGGTGAAATATGCCCAAACATACGATAGTCGCCCTGGTGGAGGACAGGCCGGGGGTGCTCGACCACATGGCCAGCCTTTTCCGCCGGCGAGGCTTCAATATTGAAAGCATCGCTGTGGGACACAGCGAAGTGCCTCATCTATCGCGGATGACCCTGGTCGTCAACGGGGCCAACACCATGGTGGAACAGGTCAGGAAGCAGCTGGACAAGGTGGTGGATGTGGTAAAGGTCTCCGATATCACCGGCGACAAGGTGATTACCCGGGAACTGGCCCTGATCAAAGTGAAAGCAACCTCATCGAGCCGCAGCGAGATTATGCAGGTCGTCGATATCTTCCGGGCCAAGATAGTCGATGTTGCCGCCGATTCGGTGACCGTTGAGGTCACCGGCGACGAGGCCAAAATCGATTCCCTGCTCAACCTGCTGCGCGGTTTCGGCATAAAAGAACTGGCCCGGACGGGCCGAATCGCTCTGACCCGGGGCGAAATCAGTCCGTTACCGGTAAAGAAGCCGCCCAAGGCTAAAGGGCAGAAAGCGACTAAATAAAAGGAGTCTGACGATGGCGAAGATATATTATGATAAAGATTGTAATCTAAAGCTGCTAGAGGGCAAAACAGTGGGTATTGTCGGCTACGGCAGCCAGGGGCACGCCCACGCCCAGAACCTGAGGGACAGCGGCTGCCAGGTAATAGTGGGCGAAGCCAAGGGAACTCCGGGCTGGAAGAGTGCCCAAAAGGCCGGCTTTAAGGTGATGACCGCCGCCGAGATGGCAAAGGAAGCCGATATTATTATAATGCTAGCGCCGGATAACCTGCACCGCGATATCTACTACGGGGCAATCGAGAAAGGGCTGGCCAAGGGCAAGACGCTGATGTTTGCCCACGGCTTTAATATCCACTACGGGCAGGTGGTGCCCCCGGCTAA
>Ga0307421_1000239_pt1 | contig 35964 bp, 22 predicted proteins | sample SalMarWE160270MG_FD_202163 | JGI IMG/M metagenome (GOLD analysis project Ga0307421, IMG submission 202163) | Salt marsh sediment microbial communities from the Plum Island Ecosystem LTER, Massachusetts, United States - WE1602-70 | ecosystem: Environmental > Aquatic > Marine > Intertidal zone >... | reverse complement strand
CCCCTACTCGCAATATGATATAAATACCCCTCTCCCTGCAACCGATATGGTCTTGCCATATCAAGATATTACTATCTTACTTCTGTTTGTCAACCTTTTCACATTTCAAGGTCTGACCCCGTTGATATGATAAACGTTCCGACCCTAAAGGGGCATAAAAGAGCGGGTGTAACCATGTTTGCCAAAAATCATTTTGGTTCCCATACGCGAAGGGGTGCTGAACACCTTCATATGGGACTTGTTGTTCCGGATGAATATCCCAATGAAAAAAACGCAAGATATGGCTATGGAAAATATAGAGTTCTTGTAGACTTAATGGGATGGGAGTTACTTAGAGAAAAAAGCGTTATATATTTAATGGATGCTCTGTGGTCGGCAGGATATGAACTTGCACCACCTAGCAAATGGTTGCTTGCCACGTTTAATGACGATTGGAGCTCATCGATATTCATCTCTCAGGACCCGGTAGCGATCGAGTCCGTGGGTTATGATTTCCTCCGAACAGAATATACTGAGGGAACCCATGGTGATTCTCTTACTTATCCTCAACTGGAAGGCGCAGATGACCATTTAGAACAGGCTGCGGATTCAACCAACTGGCCAGACGGTTTTATCTACGATCCTGAAAACGACGGAACGGCTATTCCGAGCCTTGGAGTACACGAACACTGGAATAATGGGACAGACAGACAGTATTCTAGAAATCTCGGAGAGGATTACGGTATAGAATTAGTATCAATCTCAGCTAATACACCCGGAGTAACAGAAGACATAGGAATTCTGGCAAAACCAACATTAAAGAATTCACCCAATCCTTTCAGAAATTCGACATCGATAAAATACAATATTGTTAAAGCGGCTAAAGTAGAAATAGTAATCTACGATGTAACGGGACAGGTAATAAAAACGCTTGTAAATGCCACACAGCAGCCGGGTACTTATTCTATCGATTGGAATGCGACTTCTGGCAATGGTTCTGAAGCGCCGAATGGCGTTTATTTCTGCAAGTTAAAAGCAACTACAGAAGACGATAAAGCTGAAGTCACAAATAAAATGCTGTTAGTTGAATAAATACTGATAACAGTTTAATATCCCAATCAATATCAATGGGGTCAGATCTTCTTTGTTTCTTCACTAAATCCTAAAATCACCACAGAGAACACGGAGGAAACAAAGAAAACACAGAGAGCACAGAGAAAAAATATATTTTGTTGTTTAAAACCCTTCCCAACAAACCCAATAAACTCTACGAACTCAATAAACTAAATTTCACACAAAGCTCACAAAGAACACAAAAGAGTCACTAGTCATGGGTCTCGAGTCACTAGTCAAAACACCCCCACAACAAAACTACTAGAAACAACGAATAACACAAATATTTTTATTTTTTTGTTTTTTTGACCAGAGACAAGTGACAAACGACTAATGACTAAATTACTCACACAGAGAACACAAAGATTTTCTTTTATTTTATTTCTGACTCAAGACTCAAGACACCAGACTCATGACTAGGTTATTTTTTACTAATAACTAACCGCTTTAGCGGTTACCATGGCCCTGTTGATACCATTGATATTATTTTCTATCAAAATTATTTGTTTTATTGATAATTTTTTCATATAAATATTTTACATCTTTATCCAGTTTATCAATTCGGGGTTCGACAACTTTAATATATTCAATTGCTTTTGCTGTTTTGTCCTTCTTGTAAAATGCATAGGAGAGGTAAAGAAAGGCAAGTATATTATTGTTATTTTTATCAATACCTTTTTCTAAATTAACACAGTTTCTGAGTATGGCGATGCCCTCATCAATTCTTTTAGTATTAACTAAAACACAACCTCTAACAATTTTATATGGTATATAATCTCTATAATCATTATATATTTGTTTAGAATAGTTGTCGGCCGATTCATTATTATAACTATTATCAAAAAGAGATAAGTAAGCTAAATTATACATAATTATATATTCATAATTTTTTTCAGAAGGATTTATATTGTTTAATAATTCTTTATTCATTTTATACGCTTTTTCTATTTTTAATTCCTTGATATATATATATACCAAATTTATTTTCACACTTTTAGCATCTGGAAAAGCTTCTGCCGCTTTTGATAATATTTCCTTAGCTTCACTATATTTTTTTTCTTTTATTAAATCCACTGCGTGCGATATTTTACCGGATATTAAATATTCTTGGAGTTGTTTTTCATCATAAAATGGAATTTGAGTTAATTTTAATGCATCATTAGGTGTTACTTCCCCTAAATAAGATACTTTAGAGGGAATTAGATTAAGTATTGCAGAAAATATATTTGAGTGGCAAAATACCATCATTATCATGCTTAGTGATTTCGATTTAACATTCGTTGAAATTAGACAAGCTACTAATGCAGTACAAATAGTAAAAAATATGCCTCCAAACGTGCAAATAAAAATTCTTTTTTTGGATATTTTATTGCCTAAATAATCTGAACGGGAAAAACTACTTTCTATACGATTTGTTAACTCTATTAGAGTGCCAAAAAATCTAAATTTAAATATTACTTTTTCCCCAAGCCCTATTTGTATCTTCCAAACATTTATTCCCACTAATTTTCCAAAAACCATATGACCAATCTCATGAATAAAGGTATTAAAGGTATAAAGAAATATGATAAAAAGTATTACATGATAAAACCTGTATTCAAAAACAAATAGTAATAACCAGCAAAATGGAATCCCAACTATCATTCCAATTATTGCTTCTATAATTTTTCGTTTTTTATGCATTATATAGCAATTATAAATTAATAAATCACCCAGTCAAGAGTTAAAAATATTCTTTTAACAGAAAAAATCTCTGACGTACACAAAAAGTCGTTTTTTCTGAATTAAGAATTAAATTGAAAAACAATGAATTAAGTTATTTTGTATTTACAATGTTTAATTGTTTTATTAAAGAAAAGACATTCTCTGTAATTTCCCAAAAGAATATATCACAATTGCAGGTTTTTCGAATAATATTTACCCACTTAATTCAAAATAATTACTTAAAAATAGTAGAGCATTATAAATAATTCTATTTGTCATAAAAAGATTAACTTTCTAGCTTCCACAAATACTATTTACCATTAGGACCAGCAGGTAAATACATCGCCCCATGACGTTTACTTTCAATAATATCAAATGGGGTGGAACCCGTTTATACTGTTGATACGCTGACGCTTCTCCTCTAGCCTTATTTTATATGAAAATGTCCTTTCTCATCTTTCCAAACATTATGTCCGGGATCAGCCCATCCAGCACCAACAGAAGCACCAGCACCAACACTTTGATTTGTTATTGGTACCCCCTCCTTATTATCATCTATAGGTTGATATTCTAAATTCTCTTTAATCTCATTCCTTTCATCATATATATCTTTAGTCTCCTTTACCACCACTCCAGTTAAGGTCAAACCCAATAACCATCTTACAGCAGGTGGAATTCTGCCCCACTTTATCATACCATTCCAATCATATAAATTTGGCGCTGGGTATCTCCATCCCACGTATTTTAAATTTAGATCACCACCACCTATCAACGGGCAGTAATGGCCCTTAGAAGCTGGAGCAGACATAGCACTAGCTTCCATTATTACGGTTGTCAAAGCATAAGAAGCTATACCTGCACTTGCGATCGCACCACCCCAAACAATAGGTGTAGAAACTACTCCTACGCTTCCAATAATTGAACCTATTTTCATCAAAATAGGCATACTAGCAACTTCTTCTATCATTCTACCATCAGGATCTACATATTTAAGCGGATCATTCATACAATAAACATAAGGATTCAACTCCTGCGGGTTACTCAAATCAATATTCCCCGGATACAACGTATGCGGGTCGGGGGTCAGGAATCTTCCGATATTTCCATAATAATACCTTGCCCCAAAATAATGGAAACCTGTCGGGTCTTTTTCCTTTCCTGTAAATTCACGATTATCATCATGAGTCCCATCCTCCCAGACCAAATTCCCGAATGCTTCATATATTTTTTCTTTCTCTATACGACCATAATCGTCGCCTGTTGTAATCGTAACAGGAGAACCTAATCGGTCAAGATGATAAAAAAGTAATTCTCCGTCTTTCTGTTTTCCAAGGAGACAGTTGCCGGTGTAAAAATATTTGGTTTCAGGAGTTCTTTCTTCTCCCAATTCACATCTGACATTGTCCACATATATTTTTCCCATATAGCCTTTCTTATTTATAAGTTGTATTTCGCAAGAAGATGCCCAGCCCGGAATACTATTTATTGTCAACGAGACTTCAAGCCATTGATGGGTTCCGCTGAAAATATCGGAACAATGCTCTTCTGTTTCTCCACCACCGGCTAAAACTGCTTTTATGTAAAAACCCTCTTCTCCGTCTAAAGCTCTTAATTCCACCCAACAAGATATTGTAATAGGTTTACCCACCGGATACCCTAATTGGGACATTTGTATGTTCTGCTTTAAAATTCTATCGAAACCGAGAACATTATAACATAGTAAACAGTTTTCTCCTTCAAAATCTGAAGAGACTACCTTCCATCTAGGAAAAACCCTCTCCCAACGATCATCTTCAGGCTCCATCGTCCACCCATCGGGATAACTGTCATCTTTTTCAAATCCTGGATTTTCAAGAACATTCGGTGAATCGTCATCAACAAGTATAAGATTTCCGGCATTATCATAAAAATAATTATTTGCCTGAACGACATCTCCGCTCATACCACCACCCCCTATTAATAAATCTATACTCATATTACCAACCCATAAATCACCGCTGTTGCCACTCGTTCTTTTTACTCTTAACTTTATTGTAAAAGTTCCGGAAGGAAAATTCTCCTCCGGTATATTTCCGGATAAAGTCACCCAATTTGAATCAGTATCCTGGATATTTTCCAGTAACTGAGTTCCAAGCTCATTACTTTCATCATCCAGGAAAACCGCTTCGAGTATTCCTCCGTTAAAGTCGACAGAAAGCACTTCACATGAATATATAATACCTTCTATTGTAGTATCACTACCACCATCTGAAACCACTTTCTCCTCTCTTATTCTTTGATGTCCCTTATAGTAATATTTATACCCGTTACTATCTTCATCGGAAACTCCTATGAGTCTGCCTTCCGGATCGTAATAAAAACACGTCGTATCATTTAAATTGAATTTTGAGTTTATATAACCGTTTTCATCATAAGTATATTCGAATTCACCATCGTTTTTTAATTTATTGGTTCCGTCATAGTAAGTATAAGCATTCCCATTTAACATCTTTCTATTTCCTACAGAATCATAGGTAAAAGTATTCTCAATATCGGGATACATACCATACCTATCAGATCTATACTCACTTGTGAGTCGCCCAAGTTCATCGTATTGGTAATTTGCTTTCTCATCAAACCATCCAAATGTTCTAATCAACTCACCACGTTTATTATACTCAAACTCATCATAATATAATTTGGTGTCCATGCTTTTCATCCAATTCCGCGGATAATACTCAAATGTATCTACTACTCTAGGAAAGTGAATACCGCTTAAGAGCCCTGCCGCTGTGTTTGATATATTTATATTTGTTTCTTCATTCATTTCCACCAAAGAGATATTTCCTAACTCATCATATTTGTATCCGACTTTAAAATTATCAGGATACATCAATTCCGTCAATCTACCTTGTAAATCATAAGTATATTCAAAATCATGTTCCTTTCCATAATCGGTAAGAGATATAACTTCTTTTTCAGCCAGTCTTCCGAGTTCATCATAGAAATAAAGCTCTAAAACATTTGGATTTTTGAATGCCGTGAGTCTGCCCTCGGAATAATGCAAACCCGGCGGCACATTGTAATCATCTCCATCTATATCATCGTAATCATCATAATAATATGAATCTTCCGTCTGTCCATTTATCTTTTTCTCTGTTATTCTTCCGAGTTCATCATATACAAATTCGATTTCATCTCCTGCATTATTCTTATGATATTTTGTATTACCGTTTGCATCATACTCGAATATATCTACTCCCCTATCCGGGCCCTCCCTTCTAATTGAATTACCCAGCCAATCATATTCAAAGTCAATCTCTTTTTCTTCAGTATCAGTAATTTTTAGAAGATTGCCATTTACATCATAATCATAAAAAGTAGTATCATCAACATATAGAGCGTCTACTACTTTAACCAAATTACCCGATGCATCATTAATTAACGTTGTATAACATCCTTCTTCGTCGTACACAACTGTTATATCTCCATCATATTCATATGTAACAAATTCAGCTCCGGATTCGAAAGAACTTTTGGGATATTCTATTTCGGTGATTCTATCCAAACAATCGAAATCCTTAATTACAGAATACACTGGATCATAACGAAATCTTGGTACAGTCTCTTCAAAGAGACGTCCATTCTCATCGTAATAAAAATCCTTTATTACATCCCTGCTGTCACTCTCTCCACAGAATTCTTCCATCTCAAGTCTTCCCAAATTATCATAGTAATAAATCACTGTATCAGCCAAGATATTAGATGAATAAGATATTGCTTTCGCCATTCCTTCAAAATCATGGTACTTATACTCCCCAACTAAACTAAGATCTCCGGAAACACCAGTCCATGACTCAGTCAACCTACCGAAAACATCATACTCAAATTCCTTGATGGTACCGCTTCTATCCGTAAAGGAGGTAAGGTTTCCTTCATCATCAAAATCGAAATACTTTTTCAAATTATACAAAACAGTGATACTTTCATAAGGGAATACGTTTTCAGGAAGGTGGTAAAGAAGATTATACTCAGCTCCCGTATAATTCTTCCTTTTTATCATATTACCACAATAATCATACCAGTATTCCTGCGAGCGGGTTTCATCCTCATTTATCCATTCGGTCCTCCTGTTAAGGTTTCCACGGATATTAAAAGGTCTACCATAATTATCCTTATCGAAAAGGGGAATGGGCACGTGAGAAAGGTCCGTTGTAAGCCATAAATCATATTCAAATTCAGTTTTCTCAATTGTTTCTTCGCCTGTAGACTTCGTCTTAGATGTCAAAAGATGTACTAATTGGTGCCATCTGATTATAACACAATCAACACCACAATCAAATTCTTCTCTTATATACGTAGGGTCTTCTTCGTGCTTAAATTCCTGTTCTATCACCCAGCTATCTTCCGGGTCTTTATCAGTATATAGTAGTCTACCTTTTTTATCTGTCCACGTTTCCCATTCATTATATTCCACAGTAACGGCTTCTGTACCTGTATATTCTATCTCCCCCAAAAACTTATATTTCTTCTTGTTATCATATTTATCGTATTTAGTATACTCATATAATATTAAATTCTCATCTGTATCTTCAATTATCGTATTATCAGGATTTTTTTGCGCAATTTTGTATCTCAAAACCGGATGTAAATTATAATAACTATAAAAACCGGGACGGTAAGCTTCTTCACTCATAGTCCAATATAATCTCTCCATCTTCACCGCTCCATCATCCTTATCATAAGTTACGATTCTATAAGGTTTACCGTAAAAACTTCCCAAATAATCAGGGTATACATTAAGGTCTCCACCCCAATTCCTCTCCAATTGTTCAGCCCTGAAAGTGCTATCTATATTCCAATAAACAATACTGTCTCCTTCCGGTAAAAGAAGCGCACACTTCCTATACATAGGATAATAAGTAGCGACAAAGGAAGAACCCTGATCACGACTCCAATCACCGTTTGCACTCTGTTTTTCTCCCACCGAACTAGCTGCAAGATCCGTACCCCCTTTATAATGATATTCATACACCAGAGTCTCAGAAGTCTCAGGAAGAAATACCTCTTTACTTTTTATTCTGCGATATTCGGTTCTTCCCTGAAGTCCCCCATAACAGAAAGCTTCTACACTCTCATATTCATAATTATACTCTGCCCCATCGGGGGTTATAAAACCAGTAAGTTCTCCATTGTTACTATCATAGAAGAATCTATAGGACGGTTTTACCTTCGTACCATTTTTTAAAAATACGATTGAATCCAGCAAAACCACCTCATGTCCATACCAGTATTCAAAAGCGTCTGGCAAATTTGCTTTCTCATAATAAAATCTTACGGTAAACAGATCACCATTTACATCTTTCTCTAATCTCTCTATTGTATAAAAATTCCATAAAAGCGATCCGTCAGGGATTATTTCTTGCCTATAAATATTACACTCATCGGTAGGTGTGGTAATTTTCTCCGGAATTCTATTCGATGTAATGACAACACCAGCACCAGAGCCGGAGACATATTCAGGTTCATGCCAATCTACAGTTACTTGATTACCGTTCTTATCCGTTATCTTTGTTAGTAAAACAAAGATCCTGTCACCAGTAGCCCAATCGGTAAAATCATCATTCGGCCAACGTCCATATTCACCAAAAAAATACTCATACTCAGGTGTATACAAATTCGCACAATTATAACCTTCACCTCCTAAAAAAGTACCGGATAAAAACCGATCCTCCCGCTTATCTACAGTGTACCAACGGTGCGGTGGAGAACCACCTGAGAGCATAGAATAACTCCTGCCTCCATTAAGATTAAGGAAGCCTTCGTATACGACACCGCCCCCGGCAGAAGCACGTGGAACTGGCCAATCCCTAAATGAAAATTCTCCAGGCATGACATTCCAGCCCAAACCGCAATTACCCATATCTGCATTTATTATACATACGTTGTCCTCTATATTCTCTTCCACGCCACGCCAACCATCCCAACCATAGTCCTGGCCAACCACTTCTGATGCCGAGATAGGAGAACCCCGGTAAGTTAAATATACACCATAGTCCTTATTTCCTCTCATAGGTAAACTGGTAAGTTTTATATTGAGAGTTAATTGTCCGGATGAAACATTTATCTTTTCTTCGACAGTATTGGTCGATATGCTGTTTTTGTTAAAACCCACCGAGTATTCATCCATACCGTATGAATATACCTTTGCATCCTCAGAAGTAGTCTCAACAGTTTCTCCTACCTCTAATGAATCAACACCTCCAAGAGGTTTGGCTTCCGTGGTATTAAACAAAAATAATATCATTAATAAACTCATCGGATGCACCTCCTCACGGAATTATAACCGGGATTGCTTCGTCGCTTCGCTCCTCGCAATGACATTACCCGTAATGAAGTTCTTTTTTGAGACAGGGAAACATTACTTCCTTCTGAGTTTTGAGTTAATAATTTTAACATTCCTCTTCCCCATTCCATCTCACTTCTCCAACATCGATATTCGTTGCTTTAACTCTCCATTTTCTTTCTTTAACTCAGTTAACTTTTTGTCCTGTTCGATAACATACAAAGTCAATTCTTCGACTTTTTCCAATAGTTTTGCCTGCATTTCACCTAATTTTACACCGTTTTCTGTAATATCTTTCCCTTTCGGAATACCCGGCAAACTCTTTTCTTTTTCTATATGTTTTTCAAGCTTATTTAAAGACATTAATTCATAATCATCCTCGAAAACAAAATCGGGCCAGCCTTCTAACTGAACCTCAATTTCCTTTGCTGTAATCGTTCCATTGACTGCAAGTTTGGATTGAGGATTTTGCGTACCGATACCGACTTTACCGGCAAAATAACTTTTTCCTGACGAACTCTCAGCATAAAAATCATAGATATCGCCCCTTCCATAAACACCAGTGTAGGTACCTCGGCCGAAAACGCCATAACTATGGTCTCCGGTGCCTCTCCCGAAGACGCCATAACCACCGTAGGTGGGTGCTATGCCGTAAACACCTTTTTCGCCTTCGCCGTAGACGCCGATAGCGTCAGCGTAGGCAGCGCCAGGTCTACCGTAGACGCCAATTGAGTTGCCACCTGTAGTGGGGCCTTGACCGAAAATACCAGTATAATCATTCCCATCACCTCCAACGCTCAATTTTGAAATTGGATTATCCGTACCGATACCAACATTCCCACTATTTGTACAATGAATATCATCCCCATTATCATCCCAATAACACGTTCCACCTCCTCCACCAATAACTTCCTGCTAGGTCCCTACGCCATTACCATCAGAGGTTAAAACATAACCATCATGTTTGCCTGTCGGTAATTTAAAACCCCTCATTTGTATTGTACCATAAACATTTAATCTATAACCGGCAGCACCCGTTCCAATACCAACGTAACTATAATCTGGATGAGTACGTATCGAGGATGGATTGTCACTGTACCAAAAATCCACTCCATAGGCGACTACACTAACCAACAACGACAAAACTATTACAAAACTAAACTTTTTCATAACACCTCCTTATCTCTTTATTTATTAGAGTTAAACAAACTTCATTTTACGAAAATCTAACTTTATTCTTACGTATAAACTTTTTACGTAAATTTCGATGCCCATTATAATTGCCAGTGTATGAAAAAATAGGGGGCTTGTCAAGGGTAAAATAATTACTTGTTTCGTGTTTCGTGTTTAAGGTTTCGTGTTGTATATTTACCTCCACAATTCATTAACCCAGAACTATAGTTGGAATACAAGTAGAGCCGGTGCATCCCCAACAAAATATCGGCGGGGAATGACCTCCTGCTACTAACCCTCCTTTTTTAATTCACGCTAAAATGAAATTTTGTATTATTTAAACTAAAAAATCATGAAACTTCTCTTCTTTTGAACCCTAAACTCGTAACTCAAAACTCGAAACTGAAATTATTCAAAACTTCAAGAAACCCCTTGACAAATAGTAATGATTATTATATAATAATAATATGGAACTAAATATTTGTTCTAAAATGGAATATTTTAGGAAAAAATACAGAGAGCCGAATATTGACATTATGCCCCAAAGTACTGCAGTATACAAAGAATTGCTGATGGCTAAAGATAAAGCAAGTCATAACTGACCAGCAAAAAAGCAACTCATTTAATTCCTTGACAATCAAAAAAAATAAGCTAATATTAAAAAGAGAAATATTTAAATAAAAATCATATAAAAAGGAGAGGAAAAATGTTCAGAAAAACAAAAGAAAATTTAGGACTACTACTAAAACACATTAAGCATCACTTCAAAAGGACTAAAAGCAAATACAGAGGAATTAAATCATTGCTACTATTTCCCATCATAGGACTTCTTTCGCTGTTATGGGTAGTCATTAGAGTGGGAACAAAACCCAGTAGACTCCAATATCCATGCATGAAAGTGGCTGTACCGACTGCCGCGACTTTCCTCGCTTATATCATCGCGATATTTACTTCACTCTTTTCGTTCCGCAAAGCTAAAGAGAAATTAAGCCAGTCCAGATATTCTTTTGGGATAATACTTCTTTTAGTAAGCGTAGCCGCCGGGACATTTTTAGTATTACATACGAATCAATACGCCCACGCTCAAACCGTCAATTTAAAAACAAGAGAACTCGAAGCGAACGAACCTATGGGAGTAGAACAGGGTACCTTCCCGGGAAGAGTAGTATGGGTACACGATCCGGACGCCACTAATGAAGATTGCGACCCCGATTTAGGTGGACATGGATGGTTTCTCGATGAAAATAATGATCAGAGTGTAATAGACGTGATGCTGGATACCGCAGTACAGGCATTTACAGGGGAAAGTGATATCGCCGACGCCTGGGATGTATTTTTCAGATATAACAATTCAAACAGAGGAAAAGGTGATGTCGGATACGTGGCAGGCGAAATAATATTTATAAAAGTCAACAGAACAAGCGCCTGGTCCATTGGCGCTAACTTTGAACCCTATAACTATGGCATCTCGGAAACATCTCCTCATTTAATCTTATCTCTTTTAAAACATCTCGTAAATGAGGTCGGGGTAGCGGAAGAAGACATCTATATCGGTGACCCGATGAAACATATCTACAATCATGACTATTCCCTCTGGCACGGAGAATTTCCCGATATTCACTATCTTGATCATGACAGAGATTATGGAGGAAGAGAAATAGCCACAGTGGGTGATGCTATGATTTATTACTCCGACAGTGGCGCAGTTCTTCGTACAAACGTTTGGGACTATAACCCAGATGGTGATGACCCTGTTTATGATGATCACGTTTATGAAATCTTCCAAGACTGTGATTATCTAATAAATGTTCCTACCTTAAAAGGACATGTGAGGGCGGGAGTAACAATGTTTGCCAAAAATCATTTCGGTTCTCACACGCGAAATGATGCCAGCCATCTTCATATGGGGCTTGTAGATCCGGAAGGAAACCCAAACAATGGAATTCGAAGACCCGGTTACGGATTATACAGAGTCACAGTAGATCTTATGGGTTGGGAATTATTCAGAGAGAAAAATTTAGTCTTCTTAATGGACGCTCTATGGTCTGCAGGTTATGAGATCGATCAACCCACTAAATGGCAAATTGCCCCATTCAACGACGACTGGAGTTCATCGATATTCATCTCTCAGGATAATGTAGCGATAGAATCCGTGGGATACGACTTTCTCCGAACAGAATATACAGAAGCAAATCATTCCGGTCTCACCTATGTTCAAATGGAGGGTACGGATGACTATTTGGAACAGGCTGCCGATTCGGATAACTGGCCGGTAAATATAGTCTATGATCCTGAAGGAGACGGAACTCCAATCCCGAGTCTCGGAGTTCACGAACACTGGAATAATGGGACAGAAAGACAATATTCAAGAAATCTTGGCGCGGATTATGGTATCGAGCTAATAGCAATCCCAGCAAATCCTGTCGGAGTACCAGAAGACATAGAAACTCTGGCAAAGCCAACATTAAAGAATTCGCCAAACCCATTCAAAAACTCTACATCTATAAAATACAATATTGTAAAAGCGGCTAAAGTAGAAATTGTAATCTACGATGTAGCAGGACAGGTAACAAAAAAACTCGTAAATGCAACACAGCAGCCGGGCACTTATTCCGTCGATTGGAACGCGACTTCGGATAATGGTTCCAAGGCACCGAATGGCGTTTACTTCTGTAAGCTAAAAGCGACCACTAACAATGAAAAAGTTGAAGTCACGAACAAAATGCTGTTGGTTGAATAAATACTGAGCTAACAGGCTAATATCCCAATCAATAAAAAAACAAACCCCGGGTCTCTGACCCGGGGTTTGTTTTTTTAAAAAGTACAAGAAATATATAAACCCGTAAATCCGCATTTGTCTGCGTCCTATTTCTGTTTTTAAATTTGAAATTTACAACTTCCAATTTGCAATTTACAATTAGATGTTGAAAGGTGGCTTTGTGCTCTTTGTGGTTTTGTGTGAATCAGAGTTCCGAGTTTTGTGTTTCGTGTTTTGAGTTAAAAAAATCAGTGTGTATCAGTGTAAATCCGTGGCTTATTTCAGGGACCAGATACCAGGTGCCGGGTTCCAGTATTAATTTTTTGACATTGCCCTTAGGACTTTGGACATTGGACTAAAATAATCTGCGTTTATCCGCGTCCTATTATTAGGTTGTGGGATGGGATTCTGACTTCTGACTTCTGACTACTAACTTCTTTTTCTAAATATACGAAATTTTTCCCCGTCTTTTTTCCGTTTTCCCCAGAGACTTCTGTTTTTCTTTTTCTTCTTCCCCGGATAAAACCGAATCCCAGAGATCAGCTCCTTCCTCGGAAATAACTTCTCCGAAATGGAACGAAATTTCTTCCTCAACTTCCTTTCCTGACATTTTCTTGTTTAGAATTTCGATTTTCTGTTTAACATCCGCGAAATCCTGGTCTATTTCAATTATCCTTTTGTACTGAGTAATGGCACCCGAATAATTACTTTGTCTGGCATATAAATTTCCGAGGTGATAAAAGAAAGCCGGTTTTTCATCATCTCTGAAATTTTTTGTTTTTATAACCATATTATAAATATCTTCCGCGCGTTTGTCTTCATCTATTAACTCATGACACAAACCCAACATTTCAAGTGACTTCAATCTCCAGGATTTCTCCTGCATGGCTTTCTTGAATTCCTCAATTGCCTCCTCGAACAGATCCATTTCCTTATAAGTAATCCCGAGATTAAAATGCGCGGCATAATCATCTATTCCCAATTCTTCTTTTGCTTTTTTCTTAAATTCTCTTAACAGAGTATCGAGTGACGGAGCTTTTTCTTCGGGTGTCTCCTCAAAATCTGCCACCTCACTAACCTCTGCCTCAAATAATTCTTCGAAATCTAAACCGACTTTAGTATCAGTTTTTTCCTCTATAGTAACCTTTTTCTTATCACCACGAAATTCTTGCAAAACAGCAGCATTAGGATCGATATTTTCGATTTTTTCAAGAATTTTTTCTGCCGCGGCATCTGCTTTTTTTCTTTTTAAACATTCATAAAGAGAAGAATATGATTCAATTGCTTTTTCTTTACTATTTAATTTGAGCGCGCTCTGAATCATCTTTTGTCTTGAGATTATACTCAATGTATCCAATTCTGATATTTTCTGGTATATATCATACGCTTCATCATAATTCTTTTTATTAAAATTAACTTCCGCAGCTTTATTATAATATCCCAAAGATTCTTCTGTCGAACCAACTGATTCATAGAGCTCAGCAAGATTAATCCAATCCTCCCAACCAGCAACAGATACTTCTATATCTTCTTTTTTAGTATCCTCTATCTCCTTAACAATATCAACTTCCTGCAGTTCAGGCTCTACCTCCTTTTCTTCTTCCTCTCCCATATCGAATAACTCTCCGGTATCTTCAAAAAGGGTTTCCCCGGCAGGCTTTTTTTCTTCTTCCTCAACTTCTTCAATCACCTCTTCAACTGCTTCAATCAAACCGATTCCTTCCTGCTCGAATTCTACAGCCATCTCTTCCGGAACTTTCTCTTCTTTATGCTTTTCTTCTGCTTTCGGAGCTTCCTTTATTTCTTCTTTCACTTCTTCTGTTATCCCGGATGTGCCACTAACCCTGGAAGCCAAATTATGGATACGTAACTCTATCTCCTCAACATCTTCTACTCTTCCCTGCTCGTTATATATATCTCTTATCTTTTTCAACTCTGCAACTGCCTCATCGTATTTATTCTGGTTTTCATAAATTTCCGACAGTTTAATGCGGATACCTATTTTTTTAGGCGTTATATCAACAATTTTCTTAAGGTTTTCAAGTACCCCTTCTATATCCCCCTCGCTTTTGTACAACTCTGCCAATTCTTCGTAAACGGATACAGCATCCCCCAACAAACCCTGCTTTTCGTACAAGAAAGCAAGTTCATGTTTAACCAATAAATCATCTTCCCCAAACCTGAGCAGCATCTGGGCTATAGCAGTAGCATTCTGATAATACTCAGCTTCTCTATACTTTTCGAGAGCTTTCCAATAATATTCTATTGCTTTTCTCTTATTGTTAATTTTATTATAAAGACTACCTAACTCTTTTGCGTTATTTGGATCTTCAGGATCTAAATCATAGATCCGTTCTAAGCATTCGATTGCGTGCCTGACATCTCCCTGTATTTTTGCTTTATTTGCTTCATTTCTTAGTGCGGTTACTTCACTTCCCTTAGGCATTTCTCTCTTTACTCACTCCTGTTAAGCATAAGCTCTTCTCCGACTCTTTTTATAATAGATTCCTCTATCATCTTTTTCTTCAATAAAGCTCCTTCTAAAAGAGCGTTATCACAAATAACATTAATCACTCGTGGAACACCGGAAGTAAAATCATATATCATTTTATTCGCTTCATCGCTGAATATCCTACCGGTAGCACCAGCCTGTTCCAATCTATAATTTATATAATCTCTTGTGGACCCAATTGTAAGAGGAGGAAGACTAACAATAGCCGAAATCCTTTGCCTGAAAGAAACATTATTTTTTATCTTTTTATACATATCTCCCATACCACTCAATATAACCGTTACCAAACGGTATCCTTCAAGCTCCAAATTCAAAAGCCCTCTTATTTCCTCAATTACCTCAGGATTAGTAATATTGTTGGCTTCATCGATAAGAATTACAGATTTTTTATTAGCTTTATATCTACGCTGGAGTTCTCCTATTAGATCTAATTTCATTTCTGTTCGTCCTCTGGAATCGAGTTTCAAACCAAGCAATTCACCTAATTTTTTATTAAACCATAAAGCGGAAAAATCAGGCTGCGTAAGAGTCATTAGACTGCCCGAATATTCTTCCTCTTCTCCCAACCCCGCGAAAATCCTCCTGATAATAGTAGTCTTTCCACACCCTATCCCCCCGGTCAACAATCCCAGGGCTCTATTCTTTTTTATGACATGCAACAATTTGACAAGAGCCCGAGTGTGCTCTGGCCCGCTGTAGAAGAAATCCGGATCGGGTATATCACTAAAAGGTTCTTTATCCAATCCGTAAAAAGCTTCGTAATTCATCTATCTTCCCCCCTACAAAAAAACAATTTTCTGTTCCTCAAAGTGCTCTTCCTTATCAGCGGTCTCCCCTCCCTTTGTCGCTTTAACTGCTTCCCCTGAAACTTCTTCGGCTTTTGACTCTGCCTTTTCCTCTTCCCCTTCCTTTTTCTCTTCTTCCTTCGCTTTCTCTTCTGGTAATATTCCTAAAAGTTCCTTAACATCTTTAAAGTTAGGGTCTAATTCATATATTTCTTTTAAAACATCTTTCCCTATTTTCGCTTTCCCCGATTCCCTTAAAGATTCATAAATAGAATATAATTCCTCGAGTTTATCCAGTCCGTGCAATTGTCTGGCTAAACTCAGAGCATCACCCAAAGAACCCTGCTCCCTTAATAATGCTACCAATAATCTTTTGGAATTATGAGAATTATCCAGCTCTAAAATTCTTCTATAATTTGATTCCGCCTCGGCAAACAAATCCTCTTCATGAAAAGCTTTACCAAGGACGTATCGTAAATCTATCTCGTCTTTTGGAGGCTTAGTTGTAAATGCCTTCAATTTCGGCAAAACGTCTTCATGTTTTTCTTCATATATTAAACTTTTTATATTGGCATCCTTTGGATAATTTTCCTTAAGAGTGTTCAAAACCTGCTGTGCCGCTTCCTTGTTTCCAAACATAGAATAATACTCAAAAGCTTTTATATAATTATCTTTTGCTTCCTCAGGAGAACCTATCTCCCAGAGCAATTCTCCCATTTCAAGAAAAGAGTCCGCGTCAAACTCCTCATCGACCTCAAATTCTCCAGGGGTCAGTATATTCACTATTTCTGCAGGCAAGTTACCGGAAATAGATAAAAGATCCCCGAGATTTCCCCCTTTCTCAAGAAATTCCACCATACGATTCCTTACCTCCCCATAGAAACCTAACTGTGAATATCCTGTTATAATTTTTAGAAGCTCTTGTAAATTCTGATTTTCCTTAAAATCTTTCACTGCTTTAACTATTAAGTTAACGCTTTTCTCATCCAAAAGAAAACCTCCAATTTCCTCTAAAATAACTTTTTTACTAAAATAAGCAACCTGGCTTAAAAAGTCAAGTGTTACGGTGTTTTGCAAGCACAAGATTACCCCCCACACCAAAAAATTATTCTCACACAGAGACACAAAGAACACAGAGGAAAAAACAACAAAAAATATCTTAATTGGTTTAAACCCAACCCCACCAAAACTAAGAGAAACAACGAATCATACGAATAGCACAAATAAAAAAATGTTTTAACCACTTAATTATTCAATGACTCGACTGAGATTTAAAGAATCAAAATATCAGCGTACAAAAATTACGACAATCAATGGAATTAAGGAATAAACCATAAAGTAGTACTCTTTTGAAGAAAAACGGAATTCGTTAATAGTTGTTCTTTTTTCTCCCACCTTATAAGCTTTAGCATGCAGGCCAAGGGCTAACTGATCAGCCCTTCTAATAGAAGAATGCACAACAATAAAAACCAAAGAAAAAAGATCCTTGCCCATTCTAATGTAACCGCATCTGGCTTTATAAGCCATCATAGCTTTTTTACCCTCTTCAAACATAAATGGAATAAAACGAAAAACAAAAATCATAATCATAGGAACTTCTCTTAAAGTCTCGGATTTGAAACGAAAAAAGAATCCGGAGAGACTATCCGCAAGGTCTATTGGAGAAGTCGTAAAACCAAAAAACATGGTACTCAAAACAAGAAGTAAAATTCTTATAGAATATAAAAATCCCTTCAAAGAGCCTTCTAAAGTCGCGTTTAAACCTCCCAATCTAAATAATACTTCTCCGGGTGTTAGAAATAAATGTAAAAAAAATGTTAGCAAAAACAATATCAAAAAAGGAGAAAAACCTTTCAAGACTTTAGCCGGAGGCAGTTTAGAAAAGAAAAAAGGCAATATAATAATTAAAGAAAGTAATATATACGCAATGGGATTACTAATAAACAGAACCGATATAAAACAGGTAAAAACAAAGAATAACTTAGCTCTGGGGTCAAGAAAATGAACTAATGAATCTCTGGGACAAAAAGCAAAGTTCACTTATTATTAAGTATGCTTTTTATTAAACCCAGGAAAAGCGGAGCGGGATTTTCAAGACGAGCCTTAAATTCCGGATGAGCCTGGGTAGCTACAAAAAACGGATGGTCCGGCAATTCCATAAATTCCATAAGCGGCTCACCTTCAGGCAGTCTATGAAAACCGCTGAATATAACACCAGCTTCTTCAAAATCTTTAACATATTCGGGATTGACTTCATATCTGTGCCGATGGCGTTCAAGAACTACAGGAACTCCTTCATCCAAAACACCAAGCCTAAAATCTTCTTTTATTTCTTTTAACCTTTTCGCATCATATTTCAGTCTTCCTGTCTTTTCATACCACTCGAAAACTTTTGTATTTTTCTTTAACTCTGCAGCGTAAGCACCCAATCGCATAGTGCCCCCTATCTTCCTCTCCTCGAGAAGTTTTTCCTGCTGACCGTAAAAATTTATAACTTTGTGAGGGGTATTGGGATCCGCTTCTATAGTATTAGCATCTGCTAAACCCATAACATTTCTCGCGTATTCCACAAGGGCAAGCTGCATACCAAGACACAAACCAAGATACGGGATTTTGTTTTCTCTTGCGTACCGGATACTTTCAATCTTCCCTTCAAACCCCTCTTCTCCAAAACCTCCGGGAACGACTATACCATCGACACCTTCGAGGCAAGCAGTTCCTTCTCTTTCAATATCCTTAGAATTAACCCATTTAATTTTTACTCCCACCTTATCTTCCGCTCCCGCGTCTATTAAAGCTCTGGATACGGATATATACGAATCCTTCAGGGAAAACTCACCTATATCTAAGTACTTACAAACCATTGCGACATTTATATTAACTTTAGGATTCATTATTCCGTCCAGCAATCCAGTCCACTTACTCCAATCGGGTTTTTTCTTAAGCGGTAAATTAAGTTTACCAAGCAATTTCTTCCCTAAATTTTCCTTTTCAAAATTTATGGGAACTTCATATATACAATCAGTATCGGGGGCAGAAATCACACAATCGGCTTCGATATTGGCGTACGTTTCAATTTTGCCTCTTCTTACCGGGTCGAGAGAAGTTTTAGCGCGACAGAGTATAATATCCGGAAATATACCATGCTCGGAAAGCTGTCTTATCGCCTGCTGGGTTGGCTTGGTTTTCATCTCATTGATATGGGAGGGAATAGGAAGATATGAAAGCATTACTATAGCTACATTCTCTTTTCCCTCCACTCGAATAAGACTCCTTACCGCAAAAAGATACGGCATATTTTCATAGTCTCCTATCGTTCCACCGATTTCAACAACACAAACATCGGTATCTTCCGAACTTTTCTTTAACCTTCTTATTATCTCTTCGGGAATATGCGGAATAAATTGAACTGTTTGTCCCAAATATTTGCCGGCTCGCTCCCTATCTATTACACTTTTATAGACTTGTCCTGTAGTAATATTGTTTTCCTTTGGAATATCCTTGGAAAGAAATCTCTCATAATTACCCAGGTCCTGATCTATTTCCCCACCATCGTCGGTCACCCAGACCTCGCCATGCTCGGTTGGCCTTAGTGTTCCGGCATCATAGTTTATGTAAGGATCGATTTTAATGGCGGTAGTGGAATATCCGTAATTCTCAATTATCTTACCTATCGAGGACGTAGCTATCCCCTTACCAACACCACTTAAAACACCTCCTACAACTATTATATATTTGGAAGCCATTTTTAAAAAATCCCTTTATTATTCATAAAAGCATTTACTCTTCTTTTTCGTCGTCGTCGTCTTCCTTTTCTTCAGCTTCTATATCCGAAGATTCTTCCTCTTCATCGGACTCTTCGTCGTCTTCAACCTCTACTTCACTCGACTCTTCTTCTTCAGATTCTTCTTTCTCGTCTGTGCTCTCGTCTTTTTCTTCTTCAACCTCAGCTTCCTCTTCTGCCTGTTCTTCCTCTTCATCGGACTCTTCGTCGGACTCTTCTTCGTCGTCTTTTTCTTCCTCTTTGGAATTCTCTTCGTTTTTTTCTCCTTCGACTTCAGTTTCTTCTTCTACTTCTTCCTCTTCTGCCTGTTCTTCCTTTTCGTCGTCTTCAACCTCTTCCATTTCGTCTAAGACTTCCTCCACAGCAGTTTCATCCGCTACCATCTTCCCATCTTCGCTATCTTCATAGCCTTCTTTCTTCTTCATTTCTTCAATCTTGACTTGCTGTTCTTTTTCATATTCTCGTTCCGAAAGCACTATATTTCTTCTATCCACATCGATTTCTATAACCTTTAACTTTAATTTATCGCCTAAAGAATAACCTTCTTCAGGTTTTTTGATATTCTTCTTGGTTAAATGGGAAAAAGGAACGAAACCTTTCAATCCCTTTCCAAGAGAAACAATTACTCCTCTGGGAAGCATCTCATAGATTGTACCAATAATATTACTATCTACAGGATACTTTTTCGCGAAAATTTTCAAAGGATCATCTTTAAGCTGCTTTAACCCAAGAGAAATACGTCTTTCCGCCACATCAACCGATAATACTTCACACTTTATCGTCTTCCCTTTATCGAGCACATCCCGTGGATGATTAATTCGCTGAGTCCAGGATATATCGGATATATGGAGCAATCCTTCGACCCCCTCTTCCAATTGAATGAAAGCCCCAAAAGAAGTAAGATTAACTACCTTACCTTTAACAACGGAACCGACAGGATATTTTTCCTCTACGTCTTCCCATGGATCAGGAACTGCTTGACGTAACCCTAAAGAAATTTTGCGAGCTTTTTCATCAACCTCTAAAACGATTGCGTCTACTTCCTGCCCAACTTTCATTACCTCTGAAGGGTGTTTTATGTGCTTGGTCCAGGACATCTCAGAAACGTGTATAAGACCTTCAATCCCTGTTTCAAGCTCGACAAAAGCGCCGTAATCGGTAAGAGAAACAACCTTTCCGGTAACCTGATTCCCTATTTGATAAGTTTCCATTACATTTTTCCATGGATCCGGCTTTAATTGTTTCAAACCCAAAGATACTCTTTTAGAATCCCGATCTACATCTTTGACTTTTACTTTCACAGTATCGCCTATTGAAAGCATTTCGGAAGGATGATTAATTCTCCTCCAGGACATATCGGTTATATGCAGAAGACCGTCTATCCCATCGAGCTCTATAAAAGCTCCGAATTCGGTAATATTCTTAACTGTTCCCTCTACTATCTGCCCTTCTTCTATTTCTTCCAAGAATTCTTTGACTCTTTCTTCCTGTTTTTCACTCAGGAGAACTCTTCTCGATACCACGATATTCCTACGTTTAAAGTTTACCTTAATTATCCTGACATCGAATTTGTCGCCAATTTCAACATCAGATTCTCTGGCGGGTTTTAAATCGATTTGAGACCCCGGTAGAAAAGCTTCAGTACCAAACACTTTCACCATAAGTCCACCCTTAACTCTTCTAACAACCTCACATTCTACGGGAGTTTCCTCCTTGTGCACCTCTTTAACATGGTCCCAAACTTTAATGAAATCAGCTTTCTTCTTCGAAATTGTAGCCAGTCCCCTTGTGCCTCCTATGTCATCGAGATAAACATCTACAACGTCCCCTACAGAAAAATCTGAAACCGAATCAAAATCATCTATAGGTATAATACCCTCAGATTTCAAACCAACATTCACCAAAACTTCATTGGCTGTAATCTTAACAATTCTCCCTTTAACCAGACCTATTCCCGGAGACTCATTCTCGAGATATTTTTCGAGCAGATTTAACGCTTCATCTTCACTTATAGGTTCGATTATCGAACTTAATTCCTCATTCATGTAGCTATTTCCTCCTTATTTGTATCAATATTTACTTTATTTTTATCAATTTTTTTAAGTTTGTTTATTACTTCATTAATAATCCAATCGGGTGTTGAAGCTCCTGATGCCACACCTACCCTCTCAACATCGGTAAACCATTCTTCTTTAATTTCATCCGCTTCTTCTATATGATAAGTATGAGAACCTTCTGCTTTTGCTATTCCCGCAAGCCTAGAAGTATTAGCGCTCTTTTTCCCGCCAACCACTATCATTATATCAGATTTCCTAGCTAGTCTCTTCACTTCTCTTTGTCTTTTACTCGTAACATCACAAATCGTATTGAAAACCTTAAATTCCAGAATCTTAGGCAATATAAAGGCAGCGACCTCCTGAAGTATTTCCTGCGATTGAGTTGTTTGAACGACCAACCCTACTTTACTGTCGTTTATTTTTAAATTTCTCACCGAATCGATTACGCGAATACGCCCATCAGTTTCGCCTACAATACTAATCACCTCAGGATGCTCTTTCTCACCTATTACAAAAGTTTCATATCCTTCAGAAACAAGCTGTTTGGCTTTTTCCTGCGCTTTTTTTACAAGCGGACAGGTCGCGTCCACTTCCTTAAGGTTTTTCTCTCTAATTTTCTTTAAAATTCTGGGGTGAACGCCATGCGACCGTATAATAACATATCCGGAATCGATTTCAGAAAGATCCTCAGCAGCAATTATACCTTCTTTTTCTAATCTTTTAACAACCTGAGGATTATGTATTATATGACCGAGAGTCCAGACTTTTTCTTCCGTTTCTTTCCTTATCTGCCGGGCAATTCCTATTGCTCTTTTCACCCCAAAGCAAAACCCCATATTCCTGGCAAGTTTTATTTCCATCAGGCTAAACCCTTTATTTTGTTCATAATTTTCTCTGCCAATTCCCTGGCATTCTTCATATCAGGTCGCCCATATTCCGGATAAATCGGAGCCCCAAATTTTACAGAAAGAGGAGTCTGTCTTAAAAAATGCTTCAACATCGATTCATGAGTTCCTGTAATTAAAACCGGAAGCACAGGCACTTTTGTTTTTATGGAAAGATAACCTACTCCCGGCTGAGCCGGAAGAAATTCATTTGTTTTAGACCTGCTTCCCTCGGGAAACATCATAACAGCCCTTCCTTCATTTAAGAGATTAACAAAAAACCTCATAGACTTAATCCCCGGATTTTCTGTATCAACCGGCACAGCATGAACACTCCTTAGGACCCAGGAAACAAACTTATTGATAAAGAGTCCTTTCTTCGACAGAAACGTAACCGGCCGACATCCGATACAACATCCAACAAGAGGAGGGTCATAATTGGAACGATGATTTGGAGCAATAATAACTCCTCCCTTTTCAGGAACATTATCCGCCCCCTCTATTTTGAGTCCAAAAATTTTGTAAAACCCTAAAAATAGAAAGTGTCCTATTTTATAAGGAACTGTAGCTTTCATTAAGTTTTTTTATCTCGGATATCACAATGTCCACCTGTTTATCGATTGAAAGCAAACTCGTATCGAGCAAATACGCGTTACCGGCTTTTTTTAAAGGACTCTCCTTCCTTGTTGAATCATGATAATCTCTTCTCTTCAAATCCTTTTCTACTTCTTCCAGATTCTCTTTACTATCCTGCAGTCCTCTTCTTTTCGCTCTAATACCTATATCCGCGTCCATGTAAAATTTTAGATCAGCATCGGGAAAAACTACTGTCCCAATATCCCTACCTTCAATTATCGCGTTATTATCATCAACTATTTTTCTTTGAATACCCACCAGGAATCTTCTTACTGCCTTCATCTTAGAAACAGGCGTAACAGCTTTATTGACTTCATCGGTACGCAATTTATCGCTTATGTCTTCACCATTAACAATTGTTCTCTGTTCATTATTCACCTTTTCGATCTCGATATTCAACTCATCCAAAATCTGGGTAACCTTTTTCTCATCATTGGGATTTACACCTCGCCTCAAAACAAAATAAGCTACTGCTCTATAAGTCGCTCCGGTATCAAGATATAACCAACCCAGTAGCTTTGAAACTTTTCTGGCTGTTGTTGTCTTACCTGAACCTGAAGTCCCATCTATTGCAACTACAAATCCCATAGATTATTATACTACTATATAAAAAAATTTCAAGGTGTCAAGTAATATTTCTCTTATCATAAATTAGGGCAGGAGCAAAAAGCTCCTGCCCGGAGGTATGAGCCCCCAAGGGCTCAGTATAAAAAATAATAGTACTTAATAAATAATCCTTTTCCCTTTTATGTCAAGTGGGGTATCAGCAAAAAAATTCCCTTGACATTTAATCCTCTTTAAAGATATTGGAAAGGGGGAGAAAAATCAAAAAATCAAAGAAAAAATAAACAAACTTCAAAAAAAATAGATGAAAACAGAAAATAAAAAAAAGGAGAGAATTATGAAAAATCTTAAGATGTTATTGTTGTTTTTATTAATTGTACCGGTATTCTTAACAGATTGCGCGAAAACGGAAACCATCAAATATGACAATGTTAAGAGGGCTCCAAAATCCGAAGATTACAATATGAAAATATATTCGGAAGGCGCAACACCAAAAGAATATGAAGAAATCGGTGAAGTAAGAATGGAGGCTTATATAAATCATCCTAAAGAAGAAATAATTAAGAGTTTAAAATCTGAAGCAAAGAAATTAGGCGCGGACGCGATAGTCGGTTTGGAAGAATTAGGATCATCTGACGGGATGAAACAACGTTGGGCGGCAAAAGCCGTAGTTTGGATTGATAAAAAATCAAAATAAATAAGGCAAAAAACACTATAAAAACAATAGATAAAAACAGATAATAAAAAACTGCTTTTATACTATTTGTTTTTGGGATTTGGGGGATGGGATTAAATTTTGGTTTTGGATTCTTGACTCAAGACCCCAGACATTTAATTTACCTTTCTGTAAATTAAATGCCGGAGGAGGGATTTGAACCCACAAGTCCTTTAAGAAGCCTTGCTACTACCATAAAAGTTATATTATCCTTATTTTATAAGCCTTTAACCTTAATTACATAAATCTCAATGAATAACTTATTTCTCTGATTTCTGACTATTCTGGTCACAATATGGTCACAAAATTAACTTAACAAAAGAACAATAAACGCCGGTTACCATCCCGTAAAATCTGTAATCCTTAATATCAAAATACTCCTATCGTAATAATTTTCGAGAGATTACAACAGATAGATATGCCACAAATAGAATGCCAAAGAACCCTTCAATACTTGATATTATACGCACCTTCGCACACCCTGGGTACACGTCCCCATACCCAATAGTTAAAAAGGTGATAGCACTATGATACATTGAATAACCTAATTTTGCAATTGGCTTTAGACTATCAGATTCCAACACCTTTCCCTTAATATTGAAATTATTACCAGACAAAAAATATATCATCGAAAAAGTAAACCATGTAGATATCATTGCAAAAATTAATTTCAAAGGATTAGTTGCGTAGTCTGCGCCCAAAAATTCATAAAACAACCATTTAAAAGTAAAATTGGGGAGTTTTTTGATTTTTTTAAACATCGATTGTCCTGGAATAAAACCTGCATCCCCTCTTAATTTATGTTTCATAACCAGCATCTGTGTTTTATCAGCATCGGAAGGTTGGCCAATCTTAATGAAATTTTCTTTCATTAGTTGAAACTGAGCCCCTTTTTCCGTATGGTTTGTAGGTTGATTGTTTATGGCGTCTGCCAACTTGAAATCTTCATATTTTAAATAAATCTTACCTTCTACAATAGTATTGATGAAAATTATTGAATTAACTTTAGAATCAATAAGGTTAATATCCCCCTGTAATATTGACAGAGAAAAATCAATAATATCTGCCTGCACGAATCGCATATCCCAAAGTGTTTTCAATTTTAAATTTTTAAAAACAACCTTACCCTCTCCAAAGGTTGCACCCGCGAAGGAAGTTATCGCAACTCTAAAGGTTGCACCCTCGAAGGAAACATTTCCTCTTTCGAAAGTTGCAAGTTCAAAGGAAGTATAACCACTTCCAAAGATAGCAAGCTCAAATGAAGTATTCCCTTCTTCAAAGGTTGCATTAGGGAAGTAAACATCTTCTTTTTCGAAAGTTGCACGGTAGAAATTAGCACCTCCTGCAAAAAATGCCCCTCCTGCTTCAATTCCTTTAAGTGGCACCGGATCATCATCTTTCATCCTTTCTCTCTGCCTGTACTCATCAAGAGAAAAACCCTGTACATATTTATCTTTTAAATCTATTATCTCCCCATTCTTTATCCACTCGTAAATTTTTTCTTTTTCAACTACCTCAAATGTCTTTTTTTTCTCTCTCTCTCTTTTCTCCGAATACCAGAAACCTTTACTACCCTTAGTAGCGGTTATCGTTACCTTCGTTCGATCCTTATTAAACTTCTTTTTATATTTCATAACTTAAAACTTACGCATTTATAAAAACTTGTCAAGAAACAAAAATTTTTAAGTAGAATTCCCGACTATCAATATCAATTTTACACCTGTAAGATCGGCACAGATTTTTAAAATTTTGCATAATTGGCATATTGTTTTTTTGCATGTTTTTAGCCATAAAAGAGAAATTCCCGGCGAATTTAACCTATTGATGAAAATCTGCAAAAAAATATTTTTCGAATTTTATTCTATATCAATAACTTAATTCTTAAGAGTGCAAAATATTACACCTTTTTCCGGGTAGTATTTTCATAATTAGTGAAAGATTTTCTTCATAGTAGAGAACATCGAATAAAATCAATTATCAAAACTTTAGTTGAAATTCCCGAATTCTATTAAAAAACAGAAAAAAAGGAGGTGAAAAATGTTACTGTATTTGCTAAGTCTTTTCTGATGTAAGAATTTCTTAGGGTAGGTTACCGATAAATCGAACGAAACGTCAATGTAAAAGTTAAAAACAATAAGAAGGAGTGTTGCTATGCCTAATATAAAATATTATAAAGTGTCTGAAGCAGCAGAAATAGCTCAAATAGCTAATAAAACTTTATATGGTTTAGTAAAAGAAAAAAAGGTTCCGTACGTAAAAATTGGGGGCTCAATACGTATCCCCATCGAACGTTTTCAAAACTGGCTTGCATCTAGGACAGTTGACCCCATAGAATAGCTGAGCCGATATCCCTTTAAATTAGTTAAAAGATTTAGTTTTTAAAAGTTTAAGATATAAGATTCCTTTAAAGGGATTTTCCAAAAAAAATAATTGATTGAAAAAAGAAGAAGTACTTGCACAAAGGTACGCGGCTGCTTTTAGTCAACGTCAAAGAAAATTCTAAATCTAAAAGCAAAAGAAGACGCATCAGATAGTTTCTACAGCGTTACACTGAGGCAAACTTCTTATTCCCATATAAAAAATAAAATTTTAAACAAGAGGCATTTACGCCTCTTACTTATGGAGGAAAAAACATGATAAATAAAATAAAAAAACCGTATGATTTTGCGATATCATATCTAAATTCGAATTTATCAATAATCCCGATAAATCCTAGATCAAAAAACCCAACAATTAATTGGAAAGAATATCAAGAACGGATACCATCTAAGGATGAAGTTGAACACTGGTTTAAAGATAATACAGACACAAATATTGCGATAGTAACTGGCACAATTAGCAATAATCTTGTAGTAATAGATTTCGATAATATAGACATATATCAAGATTGGATTAACTCACATAAAGAAATTGACGAAAGCACTTGGATTGTTAAAACGGGAAAAGGTTACCATGTGTACTTACGGCTTACAGGTAAAGTCCCTCGAAAATTCAAATTTAACGGAGGTGACGTACAAGGTAATGGTGCCTATGTTCTAGGTCCTCCCTCAGTGCATCCAGATGGGGAACTATACAATTTTATAAGTAAACCCGAGAAAATTTTTGAGATCGAGAATCTAGAACAAATCAATATATACCCCAAGAACATAAGTAATCAAAGGGACTGGGCGGAAAAAGCCTCAAAGGGGGTACCGGAAAATTACAGGAATGATACTGGAATTAGATTGGCAGGCCTTTGGAGAAGTCGAGGAGACTCCGAAAATGCCATTCTCGGAAAACTGATAGATTGGAACAAAAAAAACGAACCGCCTTTGGCAGAAGAGGATTTGAAATCAATTGCAAAATCTGCTGCCAAATACAAAAAAGGGAAGAAATTAAGTCATAAAGAAAGACTCCTGCATTATGTTTTAGAAAGCGGAATAACTTTTTTTCACGACCAGATCGGAGAACCCTTTGCCTCTTTTACTACCGAAAATCATAGAGAGATAATTAACATAGACTCAAAAAAGTTTGATCTTTGGCTCTCTCACATTTTTCTTGAGAAAGAAAATACAGTCATAAATTCAGGCACTAAAAAAGCAGTAAAAGATATCCTCTCGGCAAAAGCCATCTTCGAAGGACAAGAAAAGAAACTGTGGAATAGGATCGCAGAATATAACGGTAGTTTCTGGTATGATCTGGCTGACAAGAAATGTAGAGCTGTAAAAATAGACAAGTCAGGATGGAAACTTATTGAGAATCCTCCTGCCTTATTTGTTAGATACTCTCACCAATCTTCTCAAGTCATACCCAACCATGTTGAAAATCCTTCCGATTTCCTGGAAGAAATTTTTAAATTTATCAACATTACGGATAGATACAATAGACTCTTATTAAAAGTTTATCTTATATCAACATTTATCCCTGATTTTCCTCACCCTATTCTTGTATTGAATGGAGATAAAGGCTCGGGCAAAACATTTAGTTTTAAACTTTTAAAAATGCTAATTGACCCCAGCCAAGTAGAAGTTTCCCCTTTACAAAAAGATATATCCGAAACAATCCAAATTTTATATCATCATTGGATTTCCTACTTTGACAATATTTCATCAATTCCAATATCGGCACAAGATGCTCTATGTCGTGGTTGCACCGGAGAGGCTTTTTCAAAAAGAAAGTTATTTACAGATCAAGGAGATATAATTTTTAAATTTCAGCGTTGTATTGGTTTGAATGGAATAGACCTAAGTCTTAACCGCTCTGATTTAATGGATAGATCTATTATTTTCGATTTGGAACGTTTCGAAAGAACAAAACCGGAGAAGATTCTTATAGAAGAGTTTAAAAAAATAAAACCTGAAATTCTCGGAGCTATCTTTACAATATTGAACAAAGCAATCTCTTACCACAAAAAAACCATATCCACTACCTCCGAATTCAGAATGGCTGATTTTGCTCATTGGGGATTAGCTATCACTAATGTTTTAGGTTTCAAAGAAGAATATTTCTTAAAAGCTTATAGAAATCAGGTAAAAAGAAACGTTTCTTACTCATTATATATAAATCCCTTAGGCCAAGCAATTCTCTCTTTTGTTAATAAAAATATTCAAGAGGAAAAAGAGTGGAAAGGAACTCCAACGGAACTTTATGATGCACTTAACATTATTGTCAACGAAGAGAAAATTGATACCAATTCTACACTTTTCCCAAGTGGTACCAACTGGATGTGGAGACGACTAAAAGAAATTAAAGTAGACTTACAACAAACTGGTATTATTGTAAAACATATTCATTCTGGCAAACAACGAGAAATAACCATATCAATTTTGGGCAAAGAAAACAAAAAATAGAATAAATCCTTAATATACATAAAGGAATCATCTAATCATACAGCTTGTCAGATACATTGAACCAAGTTTTATCAAAAAAAAAACCATACAGCATATACAGTATTAACAGCATTTTTCTATTTTCTCTTTTATTTAATTTAACTTTTTGTTTGGTGTAAAAAAACTGAACTACAAAACATATATAGAGAATAAGTAATTATACTGTTAGTGGTGTATATGCTGTTAACTGGTAATCTTTTAATATGTTAGAAAAATTCTAAACACAAAAAATCATCTCCTTTCTCCTCTCTCTATTAGTCTTTTCTAGAAAAAAACTGAGTACCGTACCGATTACAATAGTTATTATCATCAAAATCATTAACCCCAATCACTATTTTCATATGAAAAAAAGATTGTTGTATGGTGATACAGATGAAAACTCTTTGTATCATATTCATTTACAAATGTTTACACTTTTATGATTGAATTAAATGAAAATGATGAATAAAATATTTTTTAATGATAAACGAGAAAATTCCATAAAAAAGCTGGTGAAAACGCTGATGAAAGTGGATGATATTTTTACCAAAAAGATGAATTTTTACCGAAAATAATTCATATTCATATAAAAGCCAAGAATATTTCTTCGATCTGCCCCAATCAAAGATGCGCTCAACCGAACTAACATTCAATTTAAGAGTAAAAAAACAAATATAATCAACTTAAACATGGTATAATATTGTTTTTACCTCGCCTCTTTAACTTTATTTTGTTGAAAGTGTGTAGGCAACCTCAATAGAGTCAATTCCTTGACATTCAAATCTAAGTCTATCAAGAATAAACAATAAAAGAATAAAAACAAAGCAAAAACTCAACCATCCTAAATATTGCATTTTATCTAGAATACTGAAGTTGACAAAGAGATAAAACTACATAACCTTAATAATAAACATTTGATGGTTTTAACTGCTGTTTTCGTTAAAGGTTAGAAAAATAATGAATAAAAAAATAAAAAATGGATAATATATCAGAAATATCATCGTTTTTAGAAACTCCTCCTATTACCCCTGTTTTAGCACCCCCTGTAATAACAAAACTTCAAGAGCTTCCTTTCGAGGAATTATCTTGGGAATCATTTGAGAAGTTATGTTATCGTATTGCAAAAACAGAGGCAGATATTGAGTTCTGTCACCTTTATGGAAAGCCTGGACAGAAACAACATGGAATTGATCTTTTTGCTAGAGTCCACCGTAAGAAAACATACAGAGTTTATCAGTGTAAAAGAGAGAAAAAATTTTATCCTTATAAGATCAAAAAAGCAGTTACAAAATTCTTGGAAGGTGATTGGGCTGATAAAACAGATACTTTTATACTATGCACTCAGGAATCGTTGGGCATCACGAAACGCTTAGAAGAAATTGAAGAACAAAGAAAACGTTTAAGAGAAAAAAAGATTAAATTTGAAACCTGGGATAAGGAGGAATTATCTGATAAACTTAAGAAAAAACCTGCTCTAGTTGACGACTTTTTTGGACGAGAATATGTTAAAGTTTTTAATGGTGATGATGTCGCCGAATCTCTCAAACCACGATTAGACGCTTACCAAATCGGAGTTTTACGAGAAAGGTTAAAGATTTTTTATGATCATGTTTTTTCGAAACATGACCAAGGTATTCCAATTGTTAACATAAGAACAATGGAATCAATATCTCTTCACGAGAGATATGTGATCCCGAGTATAGTCGAAATGCGTGAAATAGATAAAGCAAACGAAGATGAAAATAACGAGGCGATTTCACGAAAATCTAGTAGGGAAAATGAGAGGAGATTAGATTCTGAGTCATTTCCTAGAGAAAGCTTATACTCGAGCGAACAAAGCCAAAGCGATACCATTTACGAAATGCAAGAAAATATAAGCGAATGGCTTGCCAAATCTCAAAGAAGTATAGTTGTTGGTGAATCAGGAAGTGGAAAAAGTTCATTGTTACGTTATTTAGCCCTAGATTTACTTATGGATGAACCAAATTTATTAACTTCAGCGAAGAAATGGGGAGAATTTCTGCCTCTATGGATACCTTTTGGCTATTGGACTAAGATTATAGAAGATTCCTCAAATTCAGACGGTTCGCTTAAAAATCTTTTTAAAAGTTGGTTAACGAACTTTGGTGAAGAAGAATTATGGGACCTTTTTAAACCAGCTTTAGATGACGATCGTATATTACTTTTAGTTGACGGATTGGATGAAGGAACAAGCGAGAGCGCGACCTCTATTGCATTAGATCGCCTTCTAGTATTTATAGAACAGCGTAATATTCCAGCTATACTAACAAGTAGACCCCATGATTTTATTAAACTTAGAATGAAATTAACCGGGTGGCATACTGGGGAATTATCCTCCTTTTCGAATTCTCAACAGCGTAAATTAGCTTATATTTGGTTTCTTCAATGGATATTAGGGACTAGTAGTAGGTCTTCTCAAGAGAATCCGAGGTTAGAGAGAAAAGCGAAAAGAGAAGCAGAGTCCTTTATAAATGAATTACAACGTTCTGCAGATCTACGTGGATTAGCTAAAGTTCCACTTCTTCTAATTCTTTTAATATATTTACGAATAAAGGGTATCCGCCTTCCAGAAAATAGATTTAAGGTATATGATTCTTTGGTTGATCATATTTTGGAACATCAAAAGAGAAGAAAATACGCAGCATCAATTACATCTAAGATTCTACCTGCATTCAGCGATAGAGAGGTTAAACTTATTTTTTCACATCTGGCTTTCTATATTCAAGAAAATCATCCTGAAGGTTTGATTTTTGAAAATAAAGCCGTTAAAATTATCCAATCGTATTTACAAGACAACAAAATCGGTTTTGGACTTGATTATTCAAAGGCAAGACATTTAAGCCGAGATATCTGTGATATAGGACAAGAGGTGCTAGCTTTGCTAGTAAAGTTTTCTCCAAATCAGTTTCGATTTTTTCACAGGGTACTTCAACAATATCTTGCAGCCAACTATCTATCCAGTTTACCACGGAATGAACAGATAAAGGTGTTAAAGAAAAGGTGCTGTGAATCTCAGTGGCGAGAAGTTCTCCTCGGGCTTTTCTTTTTAACTCGTAGACCGGAAGATATTCATAATTTTATAACCAAAATTCAAAAAAAACAAAGTAACGAAGTGGATGAGTGTTACATAGAACTGTTATTAAGTGAGATAGTTTTTGGTGATTTTAATTGCCCTTTACCGTTAACACAAAATTTAACTTCAAAGATTTTCGATACTATTGAGACGAGTTACTGGTTTCCTCATCGAGAACGTTTATTGGAAACTGTAATAAATGGTCTACATACTCCTAGAGTAGCGGATATTGTTAAAGAGAAACTTTTTGAATGGTTCCCAAGTAGAGGGAAATGGCGCTATTATATATATAAGGCAATGGATGTATGGCCTAAGAACAACGAATTGAAAGATTTATTATGGCGTGTTGTACATGGTGAAGAAGTAATTAATCAACGCGCTGCTGCTAAAATATTGGCACTTAAATGGGGCGATAATAGAAAGATAGGGGAAAAGTTTTTTTCTTTAGTGCAAAGTGCTCATAATGCCGATACACGGGCTGTAGCTTTAGAAGCCCTTATAGAAGGTTGGATACACTCTAAGAATACTCATTCACTTATAAATGAGGCCGAACAATCAACTTCCAAACAACTTCAACTTGTTAGCATAATAGGAAAAATCGCACTTAATAAACAAAAGAATGAAGATTTCGATAAATTAATTTATTTGCTTAACGATGTGCATTGGCCTTGGATAGATCAGCATATGGTAGATTTAATCCTAAAAGGTTGGCCGAAATCAGAATATGTAAAAAATAAACTTTTGAAAAGTTCTATTCAATCATACAGCTTTTTCGAAGAAAAGATGCACAGGATTTTGCTGGGAGAATATCCTCAAGATAAAGAAGTAGGAAATTTTTATGCAAAAAAAATAGAGTCGAAGGAATTCCCTTTTTCGTTTAATTTATACAATTGGCGTCTTTTAGGTCAAAATTTTCAAGGACACAAAGAGTTGATTCGAGTTATTGATAAATGGATACCAGAACAAAAGTCTCGTGAGCCAGAGATTTCGTTTGCTGCATTAGTGGGGCGTACAAAGGCTTCAAAGGACGTATTAATTAATCATTTGAATAATTCTAGTATACCCTTTTGGTCTGCAGAATCTCTTCTGGAAGGATGGGGAATGAAGGATAAAAAGGTATCAGAAAATCTTATACGTATATTTAAGGGGTCCAATGATAGAGCAGAGCTCATTTCCTACTTGTTTCCAAAAATGATTAAGAATAAGGATGAATGTTTAACAAGACTCCTGGAACTTTTGGGAGACCGTACTTGCACCCGACCTGATTTTGTTTTAGATGGAATATTACAATGTGATATAAGTAGCATTAGCGAAGAAATAGTAACTATAGCTCTTAGAAGAATCTCGAATGATGAGTATAAAAATTTTTATGAAGGGAAATTTATAAATCAACTGATAGAGAATTTCAATAATGATAATCGAGTATACGATTTTACACTTGATTTGATAGATGACCGAAAAGGAATGAAATACTTCTCAACTATTGCAAGGGCATATTCTGATGATCCAAAAATTAGGCACAAGGTTATCAAAAGAGTTTGTCCCTTACCCACAAATTTAAGGAATAGAATCGCAATGCGATTAAGCGAAGGGGTAGGTGACGACCAATTTGCTTTATCAATATTGAGTTTGTACGATCATGAAGAAGATCCAAGTGTTAAGACTTTAGCTTCAATCGGGTATCATGAAAGATTAATATCAACCGGTGCCGATACGAAAAATGCTAAAGATTATTTGTCTAAGACTATCTGTTGTTACGGAAGGGATTACGAAGCTCGTAGGCAAGCGGCTTTTTGCGGTTTAACCATTCTAAATAAACTTAATATAATGTTAGAAGCAGAAGAAAGGATAGGCGAAGAGAAACGTTGCACCGTAGATATTCATGATAAAACAATGCTTAATCCTCCTTTTTTAAAGCTCATTATAGATAATTGGGAATATATTAAAAAAACCTTCGGGGAAGAATTTTTCTTTCGTTTAATGGGAAAAGAGCCAAACCGTAATAGATTTTGGAATACTGTTGCAATTTTTGCTGATCAACCTCCGATTGTTCAAAAAGAAATGATAGACTTCTTAACTGGCAAAGAATCCGAAATAGTTGATTCGGAAATCCTGAAATTAATAGCTAGAATTCGGCCTCGGAGTAAAATTCTTCAAGATTACTGTATAGAAGCTTTTAAAAAAAATATTTATCCATTACCTTTATTAGCTGCCGATATTATTGGAAAACATTTTGGAGGAACTGAGGTACTTAATTATATCTTACCAGCAAAAATAGAAATGCCAATTTCCGGCAAAGTCTTTATAGCTCTAAATAGAGGTTGGCCAGAAAGCGAAGAGTTTGACACGATAAGAAATTTAATGAAAAATGCCCGAAAAATACCTCACTCGGCTTATATGGACTTTATATGTAGAGAGGCTCCTCCACAAAAAGTCTTTAATGAACTTGTAGAAAAATATTCTACTCCTAAAGATTGGCATTTTCGGTTTGTTGAAGTTAGTTTGTTCCCTTTGGTTGAGCGTATTAGAGCGGACAATGAATTGTCCGAACTCATCTTAAATAAACTCAATAATAATCCAACAGTTTTCCAAAAAATTAACTATTCTAAGATCTTAAGCTTGGCACGTGGATTATCCACCCCACTGCTAAATTGGTGTATTAAAGAGATAAATTGGCAGCTAGATGGAAAAAGAATACCTGAAGATGGATTTGATTTGTCAAAGGGTAAGTTAAGGCCAGTAGTACACTCTTTATTGGATATTGTTTATTCTTGATAAACTTAACGACAGGGCCAAGATAAAGAGAAAAGCTTTGACTCCAAGTAATAAATAAAAAAAATATCTTTCAATATGAACAGCTGTATCGAAGTGAAAATACCTGCCCATTCCGTACAAACTTCTAATTCTCCGCCTGACCTTTGAAAATACTATCTTTCAGACAACATAAAAGCGACTCTGCCATCCCACCCATACGGCTTGCCGCCCGCAACGCGGGCTGCCTTTGGCTTGTGGGCGCAAGCGCAAGCCGTCTTAC
>Ga0307421_1000237_pt1 | contig 35988 bp, 29 predicted proteins | sample SalMarWE160270MG_FD_202163 | JGI IMG/M metagenome (GOLD analysis project Ga0307421, IMG submission 202163) | Salt marsh sediment microbial communities from the Plum Island Ecosystem LTER, Massachusetts, United States - WE1602-70 | ecosystem: Environmental > Aquatic > Marine > Intertidal zone >... | reverse complement strand
GACAGTGAGGCCCTTAATTACTGGAAAGCTTTTATGCCTGAAGACCGGATACTGGCCTTTTCAAAAAAAGATAATTTTTGGGAAATGGGGGATACAGGTCCCTGTGGCCCATGCTCGGAAATACATATCGATATCCGGACTGATGAGGAAAGAAAAAAACAAAACGGCCGAGAACTGGTAAACAAAGACCATCCAAAGGTTATTGAGCTCTGGAATCTGGTGTTTATTCAATACAACAGAAAATCAGACGGTATTCTCGAACCTTTACCTCATAAACATATTGATACGGGGATGGGGTTTGAACGCCTTTGTATGGTAATGCAAAACAAACAGTCCAATTATGATACCGACCTTTTTCAGGCTATTATCGGCGAAGTGGCAAAACGGACAGGTATTCCATACGGCGAACAGGAACAAACGGATATCGCGATGCGCGTTGTTGCCGATCACCTGCGTGCTGTGGCATTTGCCATAACTGATGGTCAATTGCCGTCTAACGCCAAAGCAGGTTATGTGATACGCAGAATACTACGACGGGCCATACGGTATTATTATTCTTTTCTTGACCGTAAAAAACCTCTTATCTATCAGCTTGTTAATGTTCTTATTGAACAAATGGGCGAAGCTTTTCCTGAACTAAAGGCACAAAAAGGACTGATTGAAAATGTTATAAATGATGAGGAACAAAATTTTCTGAGGACACTTGAATCGGGTATTCGTTTGCTGGAAGGATTAATTGAAGATGCAAAGAAAAATAAAAAAAATATTATCAGCGGAAAACGGGTTTTTGAGCTGTATGACACCTTTGGCTTTCCGTTTGATCTCACCGAATTGATCCTCAGAGAGCAGGAGCTTCAGGTAAATCATCAGGAGTTTGATAATGAAATGATTGCACAAAAGGCCAGATCAAGACAGGCAGCAGAGATGGAGACAGGAGACTGGATCATACTCAGATCATCAGATGAGCAAAAATTTGAAGGTTATGACAAGGCAGAAACCGATATCTTCATCAGCAGGTACCGTGAAGTAGTGTCGAAAGAAAAGGAATATTATCAGCTTGTATTCGACCACACACCTTTTTATGGTGAAAGTGGCGGCCAGGTGGGAGATACAGGTTTACTTCAAAGTACATATGAAAAGATCCCGGTAATAGATACAGTAAAAGAAAACAACCTTATCATACACATTACAAGGAAGCTACCCGATAATCTTTCAGCACGGTTCAGGGCAATTGTAGATTATGACAAACGGATCGCCACGGCCTGCAATCATACAGCAACACATTTGCTTCACTATTCTTTAAGAGAAGTTTTGGGCAAACATGTCGAACAAAAGGGTTCACTGGTCCATCCCGATTATCTCAGGTTCGACTTTTCCCACTTTCAAAAAATATCCGAAGAAGAATTGTCTTCCGTCGAAAAAACGGTAAACCGGCTCATAAGGCAAAACATCAATCTGGAAGAATATCGTAACCTGCCTATTTCCGAAGCCAGAAAAATGGGGGCTATGGCCCTTTTTGGAGAAAAATACGGGGAAGAAGTAAGGGTAATTAGATTTGGTGATTCAGTTGAACTGTGCGGAGGTATTCATGTACATTCTACGGGACAAATCGGTATTTTTAAAATTATCTCCGAAACGTCTATTGCATCGGGCATACGAAGGATACAGGCATACACTGCCGGGAAAGCGGAAGATTATATAAATACGCATCTGGGGATCTTGTCGGATATATCAGAGATGCTTGACAGTCCGAATGATATTAAACAATCAATAAAACAACTTAGTGAACAAAATGCCGCCCTGCGAAAGAAACTCGAAGAGGCATCACAGCAGGATATAAAAAGGATTAAAAATAATTTAAAAGACAAACTTGAAACACTCAACGGTATCAATATCATTACACAGAAAATAACAGCCGAAAATCCCGGTATTATGAAAGACCTCGCATTTCAGATGCGAAATGAAACAGAAAATTTATTACTAATACTGGGTGCGGAAATACACAATAAAGCCCACCTGTCCATCATATTATCCGATGACCTGGCGAAAGGGAAAAACCTTAACGCGAATAAAATGATCAAAGAACTCGCCAAAGAGATCCGGGGAGGCGGCGGGGGACAACCTTTCTATGCCACGGCAGGAGGTGGTTACCCTGAAGGAATTGATAATGCCCTTGCCAAAGCCAGGGAAATGGTAAAAAACCTGTAACCAGGCCTAATTGTTGCGCGGTTTCTTTCTGCTGAAGTTTGTAGAAGGTTGCTTCGGTTAGTTGCTTCAGGCACAAGGCCGAAACCTTACGCCAGTGTGGGGAGACTGGCGGCAGAGTGAGTTATTATTAAATCCTGAATAATAATTATAGACAAATTACCATATTTTTCAGGTGTATTCGGCCAATTGGGTATTGTCTGTCCTGAATTGAACATTTTCACATTATAATCATTAAGTTAAAAATCATCCCGGCAACAGTTTCTGAGTAAATGGATTTAAGCTTTTCTTTGAACTCGTCGGCATTTTTTCCCGAAAATTCCAAAAGGGATGATCGGGGCCTACTACCAATGCAAAAAAAGCTTTCATGCTCCAATATAGCGAACATGATGAATTAAGACTCAATCATATCATAATTATTATATGAATAACCTAAATTTAAAACGCTATCCCTGTCCATTAGTGTATTTTGGCTACAATATCTCAGATTTCTTAACATCAATGGTTGTATCATAGTTATTAGTATAATAAGGTTTCTATAAGAAGTTATTCCGGCTATTTCATCGCTTGATTTTATTAATAAATATGATGTTAACATTAAAATTGAAAATAGAAAGCATTTCATAGTAATGGTTTTTTTAATAAAGTTTTCTGAATTAAATTATTGAAAAGAAAAAAGGACAATAATATATTAATATTCAGTTATTATCCATCATTTTTTTAAAACCATTATTCTCCTAATTTAATAATTTCCAAAAGATTTTTTTCATTTTCAAAATCATATAAACTTAATTTTCGCAAAGAGTAATAATAAACCCAATAGTTTTTTAAAGCTTCGATATAATTACTGTGTGCTTGTTGTAATTCCCTGTATGCCTCATTTATTTGAATAATACTTGCTTTACCTAATACATAACGTTTGTTCATGATTTGATAGGACTTTTGTGAAATGGTTTTTGCTTTCGAAGTTGAATTGATTATTTTTGATTGCAGGTTATATTGATTTATAATTCTAAAAATTTCTTTTTCAACATATTTATATACTTCATCCTTTTCTCTGAGGGTGATTTCCTTTTGAATTTCTGCCTTTTGAATTTTTCTTTTGTTGCTTCCCCATGTCAATAGCGGTAAAATCATCGATACATTAAACGCCTGCATCTCATCCATATTACGATAAATATTTGGGTATTCCTCCCCACTCTTGTTGTATCCAATATTTGCGGAGATATTGATGTCATATTTTGAACTTTTTGCTTTCTTGATATTTCTTTCCAATTCAATTATTTTTCTATTGAAATAAAAAATATCGGAATTATTCGATAAAGTGACCTTCCTGACTTTTTCATAATCAATCAAATCATGGTTTCGGGTTTTGGGTTCGTAACATTTTATTTCTATTTCCCTTGAAATATTTAAAAAATCCTTTAAAGTAAATGAAGCTTCTTTTTCATTAAACTCAGTCATGTAGACTTCAATTTCGGCATTTGTTTTTTTTAATTTTAAATTTAGGAGATCGTTATTAGTTATCTCCCCCACCTTCGATTTTGCTAATCCAATTATATATAAAGAATCCGCATTTGCTTTGTTGATTTCGGCAATGGCCAAACTTGTTTGGCTAAACAATAAATCAAAATATAATTGTGTGGTCTTAATGGCCATGCTCTCCTTTCCTTCAATATAATTTCTGTTGGCTTCTGCTAATTTTAAGACTTCGGTTTTATTTTTCCATTTAACATAATTAATGTCTTTGATTGATTGGCTATAAGAAATGCTTATGGCTTGATTATAATTTGTTGAAGTATTATTCCCATAAGACTGGTTCCTGTATATATTACTAAATACCGAAAGATTCCCCCCTGTAAATCCAATATCCTGGTTAAGTGAGATCTTTGCATTTGAAAAAAGCCTGTTTACTTCCACAAATTCATAGCTTTCAGTATTGTAGTTCCATTGCTCCTGATTGGAACGTGAATAATTACCAGGACTGAGTGAAAGGAAAAATTTTGGATATTTTGAAAAATGAAAATTTTCATAATCCAATTTTTCTGTCAATAAAACATTTTTGGCTTTGAATGCATCAAACGATTCTTTTTGTGCAATTACGATTGCCTCCTCCAATGATAATTCCTGAACTTGTGCCTGATTTTTTAATATAAAGAATAAAGCTACTAAAAGAGAAATATATCGAATATTCATACCTGAAGAGCATATTTATTTCCAAGATTCCACATGTTTTTGTAACTCTTCTTTTGTCATGGAAGCAATTTTCCAGTATTCAAGATTGCGGGAATGCATTTGATATTTTGATTGATACATACTATTTATCCCACGTTGATGTGTAAGGTGGTACATATCGCCGGGAATCCTTTTCATATTATACTCAAGTATTTTCCATCTGCACACACGTTCCCCGTCTTCCAATCCCCAACCATAAAAATTTAAGTTTTCGATTCCACTCTCAATATAAGAATTCCTATTAGCCATAAATCCACCTCCAACAGCTACGGGAGGATACATTTTTTTCATCTTGGCACTATTGTTTTTTAACATATTAATATTTCTCTCCTGATAATAAAGATCTCTTATTATTTTAGATGTATCTAATAAATTTTTTTCATAAGGTAAAACAAAATCTGCTTCCTTTTCCCTAAGCAACTGCATCGATTTAACAATTTGATTTTTAGCTACTAATACATCAGCATCCCACACTGCAACAAAAGTTGTTGTGCTTTCCGAAACCAATTTATTGATATATTTTGTCCTGTAAAAAACCGGATTATGATCTTCAATAAAAGTGATTCTGTCTATTTCAGGAAAAAGTTTGGAAAGATATTTATTATTTAAAGGGGCTGCTTCCAGTATGTGTATATTGGTTGCGAAATTTGATATGATAAAATCAAGCACTATCTCTAAATTTTCTAAACGGTCAATAGAATCTATTCTTATGGGGATGAGAAATGATAAATCTTTTAAATCTATTTTTGTATTCATACCCGATTTTTTTAATTAGTAAAATTCTTTATTTGAAATAAACTATCCTTTCATTCTACCATTGAACAATGCTCGAATTGGACCGAGAAAACGGCTTAAGAGACTGATGTCATCAGTTAATATTTCGGCATTTCCTACCAGTTCCTGGTCAAATGGCAACTTTTTTTTATATGACGTGGTGAGTCCATTTTCCAGGATCACATCCCCACTGTACATTTGCTGGTTGGGAACTTTAGAAATGTGTTGAACTTTTCCGATTAGCATTCCAAATTCATGATACGGATAATTATCAAGTTTTATATTCACCCTTTGGCCATTATTTACTTTGCCCGAATTGTGTACAGGGAATTGTATCCTAACCTTAACATCCAAAGTGTCCTCCGGTATGATTGAAACAACCTCATCTCCTGCTCTGACATTTTGATTTTCTACCCAAAATATGGTATAACTCACCATTCCTTTAATCGGAGATGTCAAGACATAATTTTTTTTCCAATTATCCAACGATGACTTCAATAATTGGATCCTCTTGTTGACTTCGTTATATAAAATTTGCTCCTTCGACTTTCGTTCTGTTTCAATTTTTATCAGGTCATGTTCCAATTGTTTCAAAATGGAATACCCGTTGATTATGTTCATGGTTATATCGGCAAGTGTAGTCTCGAATTGTAGATACTTTCCATAACTGTCATCTAATTCACTTTTAGTTATTCCCCCTGATAAATACAATACTGAATCTGCATGCAATTTATTCTTGATCAGGCCAAACTGTTCCTCCATCAGAAATTTCTTCTTTTTCTGCTGATTATAATATTTGTTTTGGATTTCAATCTGCTTAATTATGGCATCCTTTTCATGTTTATAAATGTTTAGGTCAAAGAAACGGTACAATTCACAATAAGCGTTCAGAAAATCCGCGTAATAGGACTGAATTTCTCCAAGTTTAAGATCAGGATCTAAATATTCAGGTGGGTATAATCTTTGTTTATTGTCCTGCGTCAAAATAGGTTCTACGGATAATAGTTTATTTTCCAATATCTTTATATCATCCCATTTTATAGTTGATTCCAACAACACTAAGGCTTCATTGGGAATTGTCTTCTCTCCCTCCCTTTTTAATACTTTTTTTATTTTTCCGTTCACATGGCTGACCAGGTGGGCAGGAGGGTTGATGGTTGTGATTTCAGCTTTTGCGGGAACAATGTCCGGAAATTTAATAAAACCACTTACCAAAATTAAAACACAAAAAAACACGAATGTCCAGCTTAACCCCCAGCGCAATATCCATGAAGGACGATAATTGTTCATTTTGTCATGGAACGACTGTCTCAGTTCAATTTCTGTCATGTTCAATCAAATTTGAGGTTCTCCATTTGATTTAAAAACAAACTATAATATTTTCCCTTACCTTTAATCAATTTTTCATGATTTCCCTGTTCGGCAACTTTACCATTGTCTAATACAACAATATTATGTGCATTTTTTATGGTGCTCAATCTATGAGCTATAACAACAGCCGTTTTCCCTTTCAGCAATGTATTGAGGTTTTGTGAAATCTGCTTTTCATTATTGGCATCCAGGGAATTAGTGGCTTCGTCCAGAAAAATGAAATCGGGATTTTTGTATATGGCACGGGCAATCAGCAGCCTTTGCTTTTGCCCCTGGCTTAACCCCGCCCCATTGGCACCCAAAGGAGTATATAGCTTTAACGGGCGATCAGAAATAAATTTATCTATATTGGCCATTTTTATGGATTTGGCCAACCAGTCTTTATCGATTTCCGATTCGTCCTTTAAAGTGATATTGTATAAAATGGTTTCGTTAAACAACTTACCATCTTGAAGGACAGTACCACACCTATCCCGCCAATGATGTAAATCTATATGTGCCAAAGGTAACCCGCCGACTTCAATTTCTCCATTGACCGGTTCATAAAACCGTAATAAAAGCTTGGCCAAGGTGGTTTTTCCGCTGCCGCTTTCCCCAACAATGGCCGTAACCTTACCCTCGGGGATGGTAATATTAATATTGTCAAGTACTTTATTTAAATTCGGATTATAATAAAAGTCAAGGTTTTTGATCGTTATGGTTTTGTTTTCTGTTATTTTAAGACTTGACAAAGACTTTTCGGGTTCTTCTTCGAGAATCACTTCATTTACACGTTTTAGGCTCAGTCTGGCAAACTGAATGGAATGTACATAGCCAACCATTCCACCAATGGGACCGTCCAGTTGACCGAGGATATATTGGGCTGCCATCATCATACCCAGGGTCATTTCACCATTGATCACATTTGAAGCGGCTATATAGATTAATACTACGCTTTGCAGCTTTAAAATGAAAGTGGCACCTGTTTTTTCGGTTTGGTCTAAGTTCATATTTCTGACACTTAAACCATATAGCTTAAACCGGCTTATCTCCCATTTCCAACGCCTCCTATTGGCAATATTGTTAGCTTTTATTTCAGACACACTTTCCAAAAGCTCCAATAAATTGTTTTTATTTACCGAACTCATCTCAAAACGCTTGTTATCCAATTTTTTTCTTTCTTTGATAAAGAGGAATATCCATCCGGTGTAAACAGCACTTCCGGCCATAAACACAAAAAACATGTTACTCTCATAATATAACATCAAAATGCTATAAACTATAAAAAGCAAAATGTTCATGCTGATCCCCAAGAAGGTATTCATAATAAACGACTGAATTCTGCCCTGATCGGAAATACGTACCAACAGATCACTAACCATTTTCCTTTCAAAGAAAGACATGGTCAGGCGCAGTGTCTTTCTCAGAAAGTCACTAACCATGTTCATGTTGATACGTTGAGATACGTAAAGCATCAAACGCCCCTGAATAAAGCCGGAGATCATGGTACTGAACGTGAGGATGACCCCTGCAACCAACATGGTATTGATAAACTGCATATTTCCGGCACCGATCCCAAAATCCATAATAGCCTGGGAAATAAAAGGAGAAAGCAACCCGATGATAACCCCTGCCAGCATTCCAATGATGACCTGTGCCAAATATTTGTGATGGGGTTTTAGGTATTTCATAAAATATCGCAGGGAATCAGGTGTCTCAATGTCATCTTGTGCATAAAACTCCGGGGTGGTCTCCATAACCAGGATTGATCCCATTCCATCATACATTTCCCATGATTTTTTAAATTCTGCTATAGAATGGCTGACCAAACCAAATGCCGGATCAGATATATAGACTTTTTTATTGGTGATTTTATAGACCACCACAAAATGTTTTAACTGCCAATGTACAATGGCAGGCAAGGGCATTTTATTTTTAAAATCGTTGAAGCCGACTTTCAAAGCCAGTGTCCTGAAACCAATCTCTTCTGCTGCCCTTCCTATATCAAACAAGGATACTCCTTCACGTGTGGCATAACATTTGTCACGGAGGTACTTTAAAGAGAATGTTTTTTTATAGTATTTAACAACGATTTTTAGGCACGCCGCACCGCAGTCCATTGCATCATGTTGGATATAAGAAGGAAAACGCAGAGATTTTTTCTTTTTCAATTTTCGATAACTTCTTTTGACATTCTTGATTTATATTTTTTAACCCTATATATGATTCCATTTTTGACCTATGTTTCACCAATAAAATCACTTATTTTAACCGTTTTCAAAGGCTTCCGGAGAAGAAATATAATAATCAAAATACTGATTAAAAAAACAATAGTATATATAATTAAATTTGAGCGATTTAGATCAAGATTTTTCAATTCTAATATAAATCCCATGTTGAAAAGAAAATGTGATATTGATGAAACCAATATGGAATTGGTTTTATAGTAGAATATCCCCAATATTATGCCTCCAATAAAAAGGAAAGCGAAGCTTTCAATATTCAAATGGGCAAAGCCAAAAATTAAACTCGATAAGAGGATTGCTTTGGTTGGTGTATATCGTTTTAAAAATTGTCCTAATATCAGCCCCCTGTATAATATTTCCTCAGTAATAGGAAAAAAAATCAACCTCAACGCAATGACAATTTCCGGAAATTTATTATTAAAGCTTATACCGTATAACTTAATTTTGGAATCCATTAATGATTTAAAAAAATCAAGCGGCCGATCCATTGGAACGCTGATAACGAACTTTAGCAATACCGAAACTATTATTAACTTAAACAGTGTATCAAAATCAGGAAGAGCAAAGTAATCCCATATTTTAATGTTTGTTTTTCTTACAAGGTAAACAATGTACGGAACATAGTTTAATTCCATAGCTATGACCTGAATACTTTGATATAAGGTTGAATTGTTATTATTATAAATTAATATGCAGGTGATTGTCCAGATAATCAAATTCGTTGCTGCCCAACATGAAATAATCAGCAATGCCTGCCAAAAATTTGGAAATATCTTTTTGTTCATAAACCCATTTACCAATGAAAAATTTTTAATTTGTAGGTGGAGTTTAAGGTTGCTTCTTTGCATCCAGCTTCTGCTTAACTAACAAAATCTGTTAATCAGGGAATAGTTGAAAATCAAAAAACCATGTCTTACCTTATAACTCCACCAACAAATTGCATGTTCATTATCGACTAATATATTCCATAATCGTATGCCCCATAGAGGTTTTAGGAAATGGGTCCCAACTCGGGTTTTCTTCAACCTTATTATCATACCATTCTACTAGTGATTGTTTAGAGTAATAAGAAGAAGATCCTGATGTCATGACATCTGGTTCACTTACCATCCAGGTGCTTTCTGAGCTACCTGTGGCAAATTCGTACAAACTTGAACCAGTGGCTACATAAGTATTATCTGCTGCATGAATAAATGTCGCATCATCCGGGATATCATCCCAGCTATCCCAAGAGTTAGGGTCGCCGCCACCTTTTAACTGCATTTGTTCTTCAATGCTGATAGCATTTCTGTCTTGCATTTCATTTAATTTCAATTTCTGTAACTTTTTCATAATAATAAAAATTAAGGTTAATAATAGGGAACATTAATTTTTCCTAATTTTAATAATTGTATCAACGAAATTCCTATCCCTGATAGGCCATAAGCTATAGAGGTATTTGGCTTATTCTTATTTAAGATCATATCTTTTTTTAAAAAAAAATTAAAGTCAAAATCAAAATTCTTCTTAACAGTCAGATACCTGTTAATTTGGGATAAAATCATGAATACTCCGCTTATCCCATTAAAAATATTAATCTTTTTTGCATAGAATTCTTCAGTAAATATTTTATTCAAATCAACACTATTTTCTAATAGTTCGATATGATCTTCCCATTCTAAAACCCTGTGTTGTTCAAAGAAACAAAACATTCCCAGTAAAAGGTACAATCTGTTCGAATGATAAACAGGTAAAAGTGATAATATGGATGGGGATAGCTGGCTCACTATCTTTAAAACCTTGTCTTTGTATATTTGCAAATTTGAAATTTCGCTTAACAGTATCAACAATAACGGAAGCTTCCAATTAAGACTAAAAGCAAGCGGTTCTTTGGTTGTTATAAGACCACTCTCGGCACAATAAGAAAGATAGTTAACCAGATCAACAATCAACCTTTTATAAATGTATATTTGAATATCATTGTTTGATGCTTTAATCTTTTTGTATCTGGATAATATATAGAAACCATAACCAAATATAAATTCAACGGTATTATTATCAGTTTTTCCTGTTGACATGTAATGCTGAAAAATTTTATCATCAAGATCACTGAGTATTTCATTAGTATCCCCTTCAACAAATTTATTTTTTGAAAGATATTCAATCCCCCATGCAACGCCTGCCAAACCACCTGAAAAATCATAAGGTACAACATTGTTGTTGATATGTTCAAAAATTTCATCAATCAACATATCTGCAAATGATTCATATTTTTCGTTTCCAAAATACCCTGCTAATTCGTACAAAAAAATAGCAACTCCCATTTTGCCGTCAAGCAAACCAATTTTTTTAGTAGTTTTGATATTGGTTTTTATCTCGGCGGCAAGTGTCTTTAGTTTTATTTCAATTAAACCAATATCAAGTCCTTCTTGTATTGTCAATGTATTATTGCTCATTAAAATAACTTTCTAACTACTCCGATTTGTTACATATTTTTTATAAATACCCGATTTATCCTTTGTAACGTCTAATATATTTTAAATATTCTATATATATTAGCATGAAAGAGTAAACGGCATACATTTGGAGCTAACGGTAATCAATAAAGAAGTTCTTAAATCATCTTTTCATTGTTTAAAATAAATGAGGCCAGTTTGCTTTTACATACTTCGTTTTTGCCCCTAGCTACCGGAACTGTGATATTCTTCTTTAATAAAACCCACTTACCGTTGATAGATTCAATGAAATCAATATTTACAATAAACGATCTATGACAACGAACAAACCTGTCTTCATCTAATGTATTTTCATACCATTTTAACATGTGGTTGGTTTCAAGTTCCTCTGTGTTCTTAAATACAATTTTTGTATGTTTGTTGTCAGCTTTAAGATATAATATTAAATTAATGTTAATCAATTTACACCCTTTATAGGTGTTTACTTCAATTATTTCAGGTTTTTGGTTTTGTGGTTTCATTTATTTAATCTTAAATTCATTCAAGTTTTTTCTTACTACTAAACGATTAATATCGAAATTCTGATTTTTATTAGCTGAAATACCCATAAAACAAGCATCCATGTTTTCTTTTTCATTTAACCTCTAATGTTACCCCAATTGTTAGGACAATTGATCAGGTGAAGCATTTGATTGATTCTTAAATTACCTTTTGAAATACGAAGCAGTTCGGTAATGTCCAGCATACTTATCAGGAAAATACTGACTAATGCTGCAACAACCGAGAAAGCCTTTTTACTTCTGCTATTTTTTGAATTACAGTAACATCTTTCAAATATAAATATTATTTTAAAAAATTTCAATTGTAAGTCAGCTATTTTAAACTAAAACTTGCATATTTTTGTCCTAAATCCGTCAAATCCGGGTCGCACCGAATATAATAATTATTAAAAATACAACCATCAAAACAGGCCGTTTTATAGTCTTAGCGTATCGTTTTTGGTGGTAAAAAGGGGGGTAAGAAAAAACATTATAAAATAATATTCAATATATAATATCTTGATAATATGTATATTTGCAAAATATACTAAAAATGGTACGACATAATATATATTAGAAATAATACAGACAGAAAATTAAAAAACAATCATGGCAGCACTGGAAAAAGCCAATGTTGAAAATAATATTGACGATTTTGCCAAATTTATCGGTGAACAGGCAACGCAAGCAATGAAAGCCTTTCAACTGTCCTGGAACAACCACCGCATAGATGCCATGCAATGACATGATACCGGCATGTACCATGGGGGTGATGTAGGATTGCCATAAATATGTCGTAAATTTATGATTTACGGCAGTATATGCTTCAGGGGCAGTTGCTCCGGGCACAAGACCGAAGCCTTGCGCCAGTGTTTACGTCGTGCTTACAGCTTCAAACTCCCTCTGTTCACTGTTCACTGTTCACTTTTTATCGATTACCGATCACCGATTACCGAATACCGATCACCGATTACCGAATACCGATTACCGATCACCGATCACCGATTACCGTTCACTGTTAATCCACTCAACCATCAACTCCAGCACATCCTCTGATATAGTCTCTTCAATATCAGCATATTCATTAGGCAGGCCTGTTTCGGCATGTTGAAAAAGGTGGTTCAGGTCTTTCAATACCCTGATCTCATAATCTTCAGCCGGAGCTTCCTTAAGCGCTTTTTTAATCTCCGGGATATTTTGCCCCGGTGCAACCTGCAAATCTTTTTCTCCGTTAAGCACCAAAACCGGGCAGGAAATATCACTTAAAAAAAGATAAGGATCAATTACTAAAAATTTCCTGAACCAGGGTGAAAACATGTTTGAGATCTGCATATTGATCATTGTCTTCATGTTCGCATCGATCACGGTATCCTTAAAATGATCATAAAATACAGCCTCCGCACTATCCTTTGCTACCTGACCATCAGGGTTATTTTTAACTATCTGAAAAAGCTTTTCCCGCAAATGATTTTCCCTTAGGATATCTTCATGGCTCATTCCGCTTGCTTCCTGAATTAATTTACCCTGATGAAGGATAAGTTCATCCCCGGGCACTCCGGGTGCAGCCAGCAACACGGCAAAATCAACATCCTCTTTGTTTTTCGCTGCAATAATTGATGCAATCAGGCCGCCTTCACTGTGCCCTATAATACCGGTTCTGGTGGTATCTGCCGAGGAATGATTTTTCAGATAGTGGATTGCCGATTCAGCATCCAACGCCAAATCAAAGGTTGTCGCTGTTGAGAATGCCCCTCCCGATTTTCCTGTACCGCGATCGTCATAACGCAACACGACAATATCATGCCGGGTAAGGTAATCAGCAATAACCAGGAAGGTTTTGTGTCCCATGAGTTCCTCATTTCTGTCCTGGGGGCCTGAACCGGAAACCAGAACAACGGCAGGAAACCGGCCTTCTTTGTCGGGACGTGTTATCGTACCTGAAAGCTGTATATTGGCCAGTGAATTCGTAAAAGCTATATTTTCTTCAATATATGGATAGGGAGGTCGCGGTTCCTGCGGACGGTTTTGTGTAAAACGGCCTTCCAGCTTATTCAGCTTAAGTGGTAATGAAGTAACACCCTGAACCCATTTACCGGCAATTGTTCCTTCATTTTCATTTAATCTCCCCGAATACCTGCCCATTATACCCGGAACATCCACAACGACTGAATCAGGCTCAAAATAAACTAACTCGGCCTGAATGTCTTTAGCTCCCTGGTCCGGACTGTCAAGAGTCACCTGAAGGGAATCTTCATTTATCAGGGTAAAATTAAGAACAACCCGGAGTTTAATATGGTTTATTTCCAGATTGCCCATCCATGATCCTGCAAGTGATGTATAATGATCCTGCTGCCCATGAACAAATACACTCGAAATAAACAGGCTAAAAAACAATACAGACAAACGTAAAAATCTTATATTCATGATACTACAAATAAAAGTAAATATTAAAAATTTGTTCGAATATTTATTTTTTTATCTTTGAGTGGTTTATGAAAAGATATTTCGCGATGAAAATAACCAGAACTTTCGACATTCTAACCAATTACCTGGAAAAATATCCTGATAAAGAAGATGCCCTTGTTGCAAAGGAACAGGGTATCTGGGTTAAGTATTCCGCCAAACAATATGTTGAAACAGCCCGTTTTATCAGCTACGGCTTGCTGGCTATGGGACTCGAAAAAGGCGATAAAATAGCTACCATATCCAATAACCGTCCCGAATGGAATTTTATGGATATGGGTATGAGCCGGACAGGTATTGTTAATGTGCCGATCTACCCAACCATCAGCAAGGAGGACTATGCCTATATCCTGAAACATGCCGAACCGCGTCTGATAATTGTTTCAGACAAACTCCTCTATCAAAAGATAGAACACGTGGCAGAAAATAGTAAGGAGATAGTCGGTATCTACTCTTTTAATGATATTGAAGGAGTTAAAAACTGCAAAGAGATATTGGATCTGGGAATTAAGAACGCTGACAAATACCGGGATGAGGTGCAAAAGATAAGTGACAGTATTAACCCTGATGATATGGTGACACTGATATATACATCAGGGACCACAGGAAATCCAAAAGGTGTTATGCTGTCGCATAATAATATCGTAACCAACTTTAAAGCAGCCGGTAATATTCATCCCTATGACAGCCGGCACCGGACGCTGAGCTTCCTTCCACTTTGCCATGTGTTTGAACGTATGGTTAATTATCATTTTCAATCTGCCGGTATCAGTATCTTTTATGCTGAAAACATGGGTACCATTGCTGACAACCTCAGGGAAGTCAAGCCCCAGGTGTTTATTTCAGTACCCCGGCTTATAGAACGCGTTTACGACAAGATCATTCAGACAGGGAAAGACCTGAGAGGAATCAAAAAATCCATCTTTTTCTGGGCTGTGAATCTGGGATTAAAATACGATTATGTAAAGAAAAGGGGTTGGTGGTACCGTTTTCGCCTGAAGATCGCCCGAAAGCTTGTTTTCGAAAAATGGCAGGCAGCCCTGGGAGGTGAAACAGGCCTTATAATTGTTGGTGGAGCTGCCTTGCAGCCGAGGTTATCACGGGTTTTCGGTGCAGCCGGTATCCCGGTGCTTGAAGGTTACGGCCTGACAGAGTCTTCACCGGTAATAGCTACAAATAATATTGTTACCAATGAAATCAGGGTAGGAACCGTAGGGTCGGCTTTTGAAGGAGTGAAAATAAAAATAGCTGATGACGGTGAAATTTTATGTAAAGGCCCTAATGTAATGCTGGGGTATTACAAAGAACCGGAATTTACCAAAGAAGTGATCGATAATGACGGCTGGCTGCATACCGGTGATATTGGTGAAATGATCGATGGAAAATACCTGAGGATCACTGACAGAAAAAAAGAAATGTTCAAATTATCCAGCGGTAAATATATCGCACCCCAGGTTATCGAAAATTTGTTTAAAGAATCATTCTTTATCGAACAGATAATGGTGGTTGGCGAAAATCAGAAATTTGCCAGTGCCCTTATATCTCCTAATTTTCAGTTTTTACATAACTGGTGTTCGATGCATGATGTCAAATACAGGGATAATCCTGAACTGATCAAAAATCCAAAAGTAATCAACCGTTACCAGCGTGAGGTAAATCAGATCAACAAAAAACTTGGGCAAACGGAACATATCAAGCGGTTCAGGCTTGTTCATGAAGAGTGGACCCCGCATTCGGGTGAGCTATCCCCCACCCTGAAACTAAAACGAAGGTTCCTTTACGACAAATACAGTGACCTGCTGGATGATATATTTTCACTGAACAGCAATGGAAACCATAATAACCATAATGGGAATCGTAAAAAGAACAGGGGAAGGAAAAGGAGAGAGTGATATAAATAGTTAAGGGTGAACATAACCGTGAAACCTCACAATCTTACATGTCTTCCACGTGAGGTAATGATCACGAGGCCGAGAAAAGTCAGCAGTCCGTTCAGAATAAGTATCTCGAAACCGAATTTGTACCCTCCTAACCATGTAACGGAGTTTTTATCGATCACATAACAAATAAGCGGAGAAAGAACAGCGATCAGGGGTACCCATTTATCCTTAATATTCCACCTGGTAAACAGACCGAATGCAAATAATCCCAGGAGAGGTCCGTATGTATAGCCGGCAGCATCGAACAGGGCACTGATTACATTTTGGTTATTTATCTTGTTAAATATCAGGATAACGATCATTAACACTGCAGAAATAAAAACATGAACGATCATTCGCAGTCTCTTAAGCTTTCTCTCCGGCATATTGCCGGCATTCAGGATATCCACTGTAAATGATGTGGTCAGGGCTGTAAGAGCCGAATCTGCGCTTGAATATGCCGCGGCTATCAATCCCAGAATAAAAAATACCCCGATAACAGCAGGTAAATAACCCTGGGTGGCAAGAAGAGGATAAAGGTCATCGGTCTGTTCAGGAACGGGAATACCTGTTCGCGCTGCAAAAATAAACAACAGGGAACCCAGGGTAAGAAATAGCAGGATAACCGGCACAAGGACAAGGCTAAACCAATACATGTTCTTTTTGGCATCCTTAATATTTCTACAGCTCAGATTTTTCTGCATCATATCCTGATCAAGCCCGGTCATCACAATGGTAATAAAAGCACCGCTCAGAAACTGTTTAAAAAAATGATTCTTACTGTTCCAGTCATCAAAAAAGAAGATCTTTGAATATCCGCTTTCAGTAACCTGACCTATCATCTCACCAAAATCCCATGACAATTCCCTGCTAATATATATAACGGTCATTATTACTGATAACAGGATAAATAAAGTTTGCAGAGTATCTGTCCAGATAATGGTTTTAATGCCTCCCCTGAAAGTGTATAACCAGATCAGTATTATGGTTACAAGTACGGTAAGAAAAAAAGGTACTCCGTAAGAATTAAAAATAGTGATCTGTAATACATTGGCCACAAGGAACAAACGAAAGGATGCACCGATGATGCGGGAAATCAGAAAAAAAACTGAACCGGTCTTGTAGGAATACCTGCCAAAACGAAAATCAAGGTATGTATATATAGAGGTTAGTTTCAACCGGTAATACATTGGCATTAAAATATTGGCTATCACCAGGTAACCAACCAAATATCCCAGTACCATCTGCATATAGGAAAAACTGCTTGTACCCACCCAGCCGGGAACGGATATGAATGTAACACCCGAAAGGGTAGCACCGACCATACCAAAGGCAACTATATACCATGGTGATCGCCGGTTGCCAAGAAAGAAACCCATGTTGCCGGCATGCTTTCCGGTAAATATGGATATCACCAGCAAAACGGCAAAATAACCCAGTACAATTCCTAATATCAGTGTGGGACTCATTGAAATGAAAAAAACAGGTATAAAAAAAATATTTAATTAGTGTCTGTCCATAAAGTCCCATTTGCAGCGTTACGCTTGTCCGAAAATTGCTCATTTACAACTGGTAAACTCCGCGTTTTCGGACCGCGTAAGCCTTGCAAATGGAACCTTCTGAACAGACACATGTTCGGTTAAACATTTTGACTACTTTATAGACGAATTCTAATTACCGGTTCAAAGATAATCAAATGATGATATTCTTATCCAAAAATCGTAATTTTGCAAACTATCGAAAGGACTTGCAACATGAGTTATTCAAGCTTTCCTTCCAGATTGCTGGAAAACGCCGTGACAGAATTTACGAAGTTACCGGGTATCGGGGAAAAAACCGCACTCCGCCTTGTATTGCACCTGCTTCGACAGAACAATGAAGAAGCAATTGCATTTGGCCGGTCAATCATTAAATTACGTGAAGAAGTACGGTATTGCAGAATTTGCCGGAATATTTCCGACAGTGAGGTATGTGACATTTGCAGCGATAATAAACGCGATCATTCAACCATCTGTGTAGTTGAAAATATCCGTGATGTCATGTCTATTGAACATACCCTTCAATATAAAGGAGTATATCATGTCCTCGGGGGGATAATCTCACCCATGGATGGCATCGGGCCTGCTGACCTGACTATCAATCAGCTTGAAGAGCGCCTTAAAAATAATGATATTTCGGAGATAATACTTGCACTCAGCACTACCATGGAAGGTGATACAACAAATTTTTATCTGTTCCGGAAATTCAAAGACCTTGATATCAAAATTACCACCCTTGCCAGGGGAGTTTCTTTTGGAGATGAACTCGAATATGCTGATGAAATAACCCTTGGCCGCTCAATCATCAACCGCACACCTTTTGATGGTACTTTTTCAGGAAAATAACCTGGGTGATCAGGAAAGGTTATTATATAGAATAATATTGTGTTTATATTGCCTCCCGCTGGTCCCTTCCATTTGAAATGAATAATTATCTTTTCAATAGCATCAGAAACAGCTTCAGGTGATGATGGCTCGGGTGTTATAATTCGTTTCCTGGACTTGATCAGCTTGCCCTTTTTAGTGTTCACGGGAGCCCCCTTAATTCCGGACGCACCAATATCAATACCCAATTTTTTTTTAAATTTCATTCGTTTAATGTAATTTTAACAGATTTACAGTGTTTTTTTTCATATTGTGGAAAGATTATGCAACATAATCATACTCAATTGCATATTTTTCTTTAAACTTGAAAAATTAATTATCAGGCAAATAATTTGAATCAAACAGAATAACAAACATAAAGATAATACAATAACGCTCAACACTAAACTACTGTCAGACAAAAACTCATATTCAGATGAATAAATATATCATTCAATTGCTGGCTTCAAACAACAGGGTTATTATTCCCGATTTCGGGGCATTCATTGTAAAACAAAAGAATCCGAAGATAATTGTATTCAATGAATTCCTACGCTATAATGACGGTTTGTTGATAGATCATTTGGCAAAGGAAGAGAATATTGATAAAGAGCTGGCGAAAAAAAGGATCAGTGATTATGTTGATCGTATAGGAGATACCTTCGGGAATAAACAAGCATTTAATATTGAGGGGCTTGGTTCACTGGTTAAAGAAGAAACCGGTAAAATAAGCTTCGTTGGGAAAGGCGATACACCGGAAGTTAGGAATGATAAAGAATCCAAATCCGAAAAACCTGCTCCAAACACCCGGGCTTCCGAAAAGCAGGTATCCGGTGCTGCTAAAACATCCCGGCAGGAACCGGCAAAAACAGACGCCACTTCAAAAGAAGCAGAAAAGAAAGAAACTAAAAAAGAACCGGAAAAGCCTGAGGTAAAAGCAGATAAAGAAGAAAAGACAGATAAAGGACCTGCCGGAAAAGAAGAACAGAAAGAACTTCCCAAACAAAAAACTGTTCACGAAAACATTAAATCTGCACATGCCACTCCTCTTGAATCAAAGCAAAAATTCACAGGTTCGCAGCACCGGAAAGATACTCCTCCACCCATGGAAAAGCGGCCTCAACCAGTTTATAATTACAATACCCGTGAGGAAAAACGAAAAAGAAATCATGTTCAGATAATCATATGGATCATATTGATACTCCTTGTCAACGGGGCCATTATCGCATGGTTCTTTTTTAATGATGAAATATCGGGCCTTATTGGAAAAAACAGGGATAAAACTCCTGTTGAAATTGTTTCCGGTGAAGAAGAAGGCCTTACAAGGGAAACGGACGATGGATCTGATATGGGTCCGTCTGAAGAACAATCTGACGGTGAAAATGCCACTGCAGAAATCAGGGATAATGAATTAGCTCAACAACAGGAACAGGACCCGCAAATGCCGCAACCCCTGAATGCCAGGAACAAATATTATATCGTAGCCGGTTGTTTCAGCGATGAGCTGAACGCGGATAACCTTGTTGGCGAATTACGCCAGCAGGGATTCAATGCCGAAAAATTCGGCAAGATCGGTGAACTGCATGCTGTATCTTACGAATCCTTCACCAGCAGGTCAAAAGCCATACGGGAACTGGAAAACATCAGGGATAATGTACAGTCTGATGCCTGGCTTAAGTACCAGTAGTAAAGTGAACCCGGTATTAATTCCTTTCGGGTAAGATCATCATGGTATATTTCGCATGCTCAATAACTTTCCCGGCGGAAAAATAAGAGGTATGATAATTACCCCTTATATAGTCATCCGTTTGATCGCAATAATGATCACTTGCAGGAATACCTGAACTGCCGGTTGGAATTATTGCCTGTGTCTGATCCCAGTTGCCGGGGGTATATATATGCCGGTGTGAAGAGCCATGTTGTATCTCATCAAAAGAGTCAAAGGGAAAAGAAAATGGTGATACCGTGTGAAAATCCCCGCCCACAACATAAGCACCACGATGGAGTTTGAATGCCCTGTCGAGTACGTTCACCGATGAAAGCGGATGTGCCAGTGTCAGCCTGTGCATATTTCCCCAGTGCCATGCTGACATGTCATTACCATAATTCGCTATCAGGCTGTCTGCAGCATCATTAAAACTTTTAATTACAATATCGGAAAAGCTTTCGTCACGGTCCGGAGTATTGACATTATTCAGCCAGCTCAGGGTATCCTGCTCAAACAAGCGGTGAATACCAATCCGCAAGAATTTTGAATGATACTTGAAACTGTTGAAGAGCTCATCCCCCAGCTCATCGGCAAAAAGATTCTCAGCCAGTCTGTAATAATAATTTTCAAACACTGCTCCCTCCATGCTATTCTTTCCTAAAACCATATCCCAACTTTTTAACATACTGACCATATCCGAACGCGTTGTATCTTCAAAACCCTTTTGAGAAAGAATTTCAAGCGTGCGCGGTAATACATGTTCAGCAAGCTTTGATTTTTGGTCGAGCTGCATCTTCTTCATATCCTCTGCCGAAAATTTTTCTTTTTCCTCAAGCATTTCCTTTATCCTGTCATAGCGGTATGGTAAAGCATACCATGTTCCTATATGGTAAGGATAATCATTACCCGCCGTTTTATTGTTGGCCGAGCATACATATCCCTCTTCGGGATTAAAGGAATGAGGAAGTTCATCAAAAGGTACATATCCCTGCCAATCATATTCATCGGTCCACCCGGGAAGCAACCCGAAAACGGCTGTCCGCTTTCTGACCGGTACACCGGCAGCACAATACAATCCTATGTTTCCTTCCTTATCGGCATACACAATATTCTGGCTTATCGACGTAAAACTTGTAAGTGCATCCTTAAAATCTTCCCAGTTCGCGGCCTTGTTCAAAAGGTATACTGATCGCAACTCATTGCTGTATTCATCGCCCACCCAGTGCATGGAAACAACGCTGTTTGTGAAACCTTTGAACGGTGAAATAATTGTCCCCCTGTGAGTCATCCTGTATTGCATACTGATCTCATCACCATCACTGGTTTTGATCACCTCATCCCGGTATTCGATATTTCTCCATTCCCCCATATATTCATAAAGTCCGGAATCTTCAGGATGCATCTTTTCCTCGTAGAAATCCATATTATCCACGTATGTATTGGTCATTCCCCAGGCAATGTTCTCATTATGGCCAACTATGACAAACGGTGCTCCCGGCAATGCCAGACCGCTGACGTTCACTTCACCATTCACCGATTGGTGTATCTGATACCATATCCCGGGAATATTCAGACCGAGGTGCATATCATTAGCCAGTACAGGTTTTCCTGTAGCACTCTTTCTGCCCGAAACCGCCCAGTTATTACTGCCACAGAACACATCAGCCCCCAGGGCATTAAGCTTTTTATTCGTAGCCACCAATCCTGCAAAAGCAGTATGTGTATCATATTCATTCCCGTAGCCGGGGAACACAACCGATGTTCTTGAGCCAATATCGGGTAATATATCAGCCAGCTGATCTGCACTTACCACGTTCATTATTTTTTCGAGGATAAGTTCACTCCAGCCTGCTTTAAGGTCCCACGCCATATAACCTATAAGGTTTACCGTGTGAATGGGTTTCCATTCTTCGGGTTTGTACTTCAAAACAGCAAACTCGGGAGGCAGCTTTTTTTGGTGTTTGTCGATATAAAGGTTGATCCCCCTGCTATAGGCTTCAAGGGCATTAATAATATCTGCATCCGCCGAATCGAGTATCATTTTGGATTTCTCCGAATAACGCAGGGACCGCATAAGGATATCCGTATCCGCGTACTCCTTTCCGAAAATTTCGGATAACCTGCCCAGGGTTATCCTGCGCAGCAGATCCATTTGCCATAAGCGGTCCTGAGCCATCACATAACCGGTTGTCATATACAGGTCATGTTCATTCACGGCATCAATATGAGCCACAGCATACCGGTCACGTGAAATATGAACCGTATCTGTTGCCCCTTCCAGCACAATGCTTTCATTATAATCAGGCAATCCCCTTTTTGCAATATGGTTAAGAAATACAAGGCTGCCTGTGATGGCAAGCACTATCAAAACAAAAAGAACCAGCAATAAACGTTTTAGTATTTTCACAAGAATATATTTTATTTAAGTTATTAGTAATTAATTTGTTATTTCGTTTAATCAAAGTTGGTGGTAGTTTTTAACCTGTTATTTATTTTAAATGGTGTTCACGAGCTCTCCCGCTTACGCGGGATCGGTTGTTGCCTCACCAAATTTTTATATTTTTTAAGGCGTTCGGCGAACCCTCATCCCAAATAATAAGTTCTTAGTATATATTCATGTCCTTTCATCCACACAAAACAAATTATACATCACGGGGACAACAATAAGGGTCAGAAAGGTTGATGTCAGTAATCCCCCTATAATCCCCCAGCCCATTGGCGCCCATAATGTACCGCCACCCAGGGTGAGGGGCAGCAGTCCCCCGACAGTAGTAAGTGAGGTAAGTATTATGGGGGTAAACCGCGTTTCCCCGGCTTGTTTTAATGCTTCCAGGCGGCTCATCCCCGAATCGATCAGCTTATTGGTATAATCGACAAGGATAATGGCATTGTTCACTACAATTCCCACCAGGCTTATCAGTCCGACAAAAGCCGTAAAAGAAAAGGTATTTCCCGTGATCAGCCATGCCCATACCGACCCGATAAAAGCCAGGGGGATAGCGGCAAAAATGATCCAGGGTTTAATGAATGACCGGAACTGTAACACAAGAACAGCAAAAATAGCGATCATAGCCAGCAAAATTGCCCTGGTCATACCACCATATGATTCTTCCCGGTTCTCAAGTTCACCCGCTATATGATACGAATAACCGGCCGGGAAACGATACGCGGATAATTTTTCAATTATTGGTTGAAGAACATCATCCAATGTATAATCCTTTTCTATATCTGCCAGGATTGTCGCGTTTCTTTTCATATTATACCGGGTTACCAGTCCCGGTGATTCCCTGAATCCTAATGTGACCAGTTGTTTTAAAGGTATCTGGCATCCGGTGAGGGAAGCAACATTAACCCTGTCAAGGTCGCCCAGGCTTATCTTTTCGTCATAAGGAAGCCGCATGACAATGTCATATTCTTCACCCTCCTTATCGCGGTATTTGGAAACAGTCATTCCGTTTATGCTGGTACGAATGGTTTTATCGATCTCATATGCAGGCACACCTAACATAGCGGCCTTGTCTTTATTGATATCAAAAAAAAGGTCTGTTTGTACCCTGTCAAGCTGATTTTGAATATTCAATGAACCTTCTGCTTCAGCCACTATTTTCTCAATATCCCGTGATATCCGTTGTAATATCTCTGAATCATCACCCAGAATATGTATCTCTATGGGGGCCTGTATAGGTATCCCCTGTTCAAATTCTTTGATATTTATCCTCGTACCCGGAAAATCAGAGAAGGTTTTCCTCAGGCTTCCTATCAGCCTGTCAAATTCCTCTACATCATATTCTTCAAGCCCCACAAAAAACTCTGCAAAATTCTTACTATTACTTTTCGGAAAAGTATTATAATAAATTCTGGGATTACCGTGCCCTACATTTGATGCGTATTTTTTTACCCGGGGTATAGTATCAAGCACAGCTTCAATCTGACGGGCAATGGCATCTGTTTTGTGTATATCGGTCCCCTCCGGCAGCTCGGCCCTTATAAGGAACTGGGGTAACTCTGCCTTGGGAAAGAAGCTGATCCCGACAAACCGGAATGCAATTATGGAAACAACCAGAATAAATACAGAAACAGTAACTGTCAGCACACTATGTTTCAGTGCATAATCGAGAGACTTCCGGTAAGGCCCTTCGATAATACGGGATAAGTAACTACCAAAACCGGTTTTTTTATTTTCTTTCCAGGGGCTGAGTATTCTTCCTGCAGCAAGAGGGGTGATAGTCAGGGCAATCAGTAATGAAACCAGCAATGTGGCAATGATGGTAACCGGAAGGCTTTCTATGAAATCCCCTGCTTTATCCGGCATCATGATCAAAGGAATAAATGCAAGTATAGTGGTAACAGTTGCTGCAATTACCGGCCCCGCTATCTGGCCGGCACCCTTAACAGCAGCTTCCTTCCCTGATAATCCCTGTCCCATAAACCTGTTTATATTCTCTATAATAACTATGGAATTATCCACAAGTAATCCCAATGCCACAACAAGACCGGCTATAGATATCTGCTGAAGACCGAAACCTGAAAGATCGACAAACCATAGACCTATCACAATGGAAAGGGGAATAGCGAAAATAACGATCAATGCCGACCTGATACCCAGGGATAACAGGATAATTATACCCACCAGCAGGATACCCTGTAAAAGATTTTTCAGAAAACCGTTGATCCTGCTTTCCACTATCTCTTTCTGATCAAAAACATAATGGATCTCGATATCATCGGGCAGATCGTTCTTATACCCCTCAACAACAGGGTATATCTCATCAGTAATATCAAAAAGATTAAAATCTTCCTTTTGCCGGGCAACAATGAATATCCCCCTTCTTCCGTTATAACGGCCAATATAATCCGTATCGGCGTATGCAAATTCTACTTTAGCGATGTTTTTCAGGTATATCAACCTGCCATTGAACGAATGGACAACTGTATTTTCAATCTCTTCAAGGTTTTTATATGCGCCGGAGGTTTTTATGTTAAATGAACGATCACCAACACGGATCGATCCCCCGGGAATATTTGCATTGCTTCCTTTTATTGCACCGGCTACCTGATCAAGAGTAATGTTCATCAGGCTCATCTTGTCAGGATCGAAAGAAACACGTATTTCCCGTTCAGGGCACGCGAGTATCTCTACCCCGCGCATCCCGGATATTTTTTCAAGATCCTCCTTTATGTTGCCGGCGATATCCTCCAATACATTATATTCAGTGCTGTCGGCAACAACAGCCAGTTGAAGAATATTTACATCAGAACTGGTATACTGAAAGGTTTCCATACTGTAAATATCCTTTGGCAATTGGTTTTTGACGCTGTTTACCCTGGTAACCATTTCATCATATTTCGCTTTTGCATCGGTATCGAAGTCAAATTCAACCCCTACTGTAACAAATCCGTCTTTTATTGAGGTGTTCATTTGTCTGATATCATCCATCTCATTGATGGATTCTTCTATAGGGACGGCCACAAGGTTTTCAAGATCATTGGGATTGGCTCCCGGATAAACCACCACCACAGACCCGCCGGGAATATATATGGCAGGGTTTTCTGTCCGCGGCATGGAAAAAAAAGAGAAGATCCCGGCAATGGAGATTAAAATGAACAATACCACTGCAAACTGGTAATTATGAATGGCGTATTTAGGAAGATTCATTCTAAACAGACACATGTACGGTTAAACATTTTTACTAATTTATAGACGGTCCCTAATTATAGTTTGTCAAAAAACTTATAGTGTTTGTTCAGAATGTTCGAGATCAAGGCGCGCAAACCGAACGAAGTGAGCTCTTGAACACCTTTAAAAATAATTAACGTTGTGAAAAAAATTTTAAACCGCGGTATACTAATGAATTCGAGGATTTAAAATTTTGGCAGCAACGCGGATATCGGACATTATGTACAAACACTAATTAGAAGCCATATTCTTTATACTCCTTATCAAAAACATCATCCCCGAAATGAGGATTAATATAAACATCCGAATATATATATTCATGAAACAAACCCTTATCATCATAGATCTCGGTTCCTGCAGGTATATGCCTGTCTTTTTCGATATATAATATTATCCGCTTTGCATATTCGTCAGGCACTTTGATCTCCGTTCCGGGTGTAAGCTCTTTAAAACTTTTAATATTTTTATTGGCAGTGTATATCATATAATCATTTATCATGAATTTACGTGATAGGGATTCAAGATTATCTCCTTGCTGAACTACATATTTTCCGTAGCTGAAATCCGGCTTTTCGAAGATCAGCTTATAACATGCGCGGTCATTGTATTGCACTGTACCGATGTATTTAAAACCCTTTGCAGGATCATCCGCGTATTTTTTGTGAATATGTTCGATCACAGAGACAAAAAAATGGAATCCCGATTTAAATACAGAATGATGGTTATCTTCCCTCATGGAATTACTCAGAGGATCAAGTGTAAGGTTGACCCAGGGAAATTTATTCCGGTTCACAATAGCCTTGTCACCATACTTCCGTTCATTATACAAAACTTCAAGGCCTTCATTGGGATAGTATTGCTTTATGTATATTTTAACCGGATCACGAATGATCCTGAACAGGGATTTTTTTGCAATATAATCCCCGTTGATCCGCTCCCTTGACTGCATGGTTACCATAAGGGTATTAATCGACCTGTTCTTATCAAAGAGCGCTTCAAGTATCTTCTCCTTAGTGTTTTCGGTAGTTGAACTTTGTAATACAAATAATAACGCTGGTAACATTCCAGTATAAATCAATCTTTTCACCATAGTTTACCTTTTTATATTTTCTTCAATTATTTGATAACTTTTATTTCCGTATCCTCATCAACATAGTGTACTCCTTCGGTTATCACTTGTATCCCGTCAGGCAATGTCTTTTTTATAAGTATCCTGTCATCCTTTATCCCGGTAATTTCAACCGGCTTTTTCACCGGTTTATTATCCTGCAAAATATATACATATCCCGACATCTCTGTTGCATTTATGATTGCCTCAGCAGGCAGGGATATGTAATTCTCCGATAAGCTGCAAAATATCAGTGCTTTACCAATAAAACCTGAAACAAGATCTTTACCCGGTTTGTTTATTACTTCCAGATGCACCTCATAGGTACTAGTATAGGGATCGGCAGCATTTCCAATCTCAGTTACCGAAGCCCTGAAAACCACTGATGGATATGCATCAAATTGGATCTGTGCCGAATCACCTGTATTTATCCTCACTACCTCTTTATCGGTCACGTTAACCTTCAATATCCAGTTATTTTTTGTGGAGCCAAACAATATCACAGGTATGCCGGGGCCAACAACCTCACTCTCTTCCGCCAGCAATTTTAGTATGTGTCCGTCTGTCGGTGCTTCTATTGTTGAATGCTTGAGATTAAAACCTGCAATTTTTAAATCTGCCTCTGCCAGCTCCAATGCAGTTTCAGTATCCTGATATTGCTCCAGTGTAGCTACACTGTCGGCATACAGGTTTTTCACACGCTCAAAATCCCGTTTCGCTTTTTTAACAGCTTCACGGGCTTTTAGTGTACGGGCAGTGATCTCATCCTGCTGGAGGCTTGCCAGCAATTGTCCCTGCCTGACTTTTGTCCCTTCATCAATTGTTAAGTGCTGAATGATCCCGCCGGTTTTAAAACCCAGCTTCTGTTGTTTACTGGTTGATAAAATACCGCTGCACTGTATGGTTTCCCTGATCTCTGTTGTTTCTGTCGTGAAAGTTTCCACGGGAACAACAACGGCAGTCTCTTCCTGTGATGATCTGTTACATGCAAACGCAGCGGACATGATCAATGTGATAAGGATCATATTCTTCAAAACTTTCTTAAAAAACATATAATGCAAGTGCCCTTTCATATATAGCATACCGGATTAGATAATCATATTTTGCAATAATATTATTTACTTCTGAACTCGTCATTGATGTTCTTGAATCAATAAATTCAACCAGGGAAACCTGACCTTCCTGGTATTTACGTTTAACGATGGCAAAGGATTTCTTTGCACTCATCATTTGTTTGCCCGTGGCTTCCATACTTTGTTTACCAGCCTGTAAAGCGTACCATGCATCCGAAACCTCCAGCAGTATTTGTGACTCTGCCTCCTTCGACTTGTTTTTCAGTAGTTCCTCCTGCACCTTTGCACGCTCAACTTTTGACTGTTGCTGCCATCCGGTGAAAAGATCCCAGGTAAGCACAAGCGATGCCAGCACAAAATCATCATCGGACGAGATCCTGTAATCCTCTCCCTGAATACCATAATTAACGGCTCCATATATCTTTGGAAGTTTTCCCGAGCGATGCAACTTCGTTCTGTAAGATGATGCTTTCCGATAAAAATCAAGGCCCTGCATTTCCTCCCTGTTTTCCAGTGCCACCTCACGGGCATCCGGCAATTCGTAACGGGGATTACTGATCACCAGGGCCGTATCAACCAAAATATCCGCATTTAAAGGACGATCAAGCAAAAAATTGAAGTAGGATGCAGCCATATGCTGTTGTCTCATTGCTTCGGCTTTCTGCTGATCCAGCTTGCTTAGCTCTGCTTCCGACCTGTATACATTATCAATGGTTATCTTATGATTTTTAAAAAGCTTCTTGTTCACACGAATATTCTCTTCCAGCAATATACGTGTATTATTAAGTAATTTATTTACTTCCAGAGTCTTCAGGTAATTATAGTATGCCTTCTTTATCTCGGCAACCAGTTGTCTTTTATAAACTGTAACATTTGCCGAACCGGCTTTTACCATTTCCGACCTTATTCTGTAATTATATGCAAGCTGGGGATTAATAACGGACTGTATAACCTGAAATTTTGTCTCCTGTTCAGTAGGCCGGTAAAAATAAAATTGTTCATTTTCTATATCTTCCGGAAATGATCCCACAGGTAATCCCATCTGATTATTAATCAAATTCAGATTCCCGTATACAGGGTTCAGGAGATCGCCGACAGGAAATTCAATAATTCTTCCTCCTTTTGCCACTGAGTACCTTGCCTGAACACTAAGTTGCGGAAAGAACATGCCTCTTGCTTCCTTTTGATCCAGTGTTTTAAGCTGAAGACTGTCTTCAATCCGCAGCAAACCCAGGTTGTTATTAAGTCCGTGATCAATGTATTGCTCCAGTATTGCGGTCTGGGCAAAAAGCATACACGGAAAAATCAGGAAAAGAAATCCTGATATGATCTTACCTGAATAAGTGACAATTCTGTAAACTGAAAAAGTCATTTAATATTTACAGTATAGAAATACTTATTGATTATTAATTTAAACAAATCTCAAACCTAACAAATCAATGAAACATTAAATATATAAACTTCTTTTCAAAATACTTATTCTAACCTGTATTATTCATGCAGGTAAAACTATCATGACAGACTCCAATTGGAGCAAAAATAAATTTCGTGTAATTTTGATGGCGGGTAATTTTGAATTAAATTTATCCGTTTAATTGTACCAAACCTCATATCATGCTAATATACCTCCGACGTATGATGAAATACCTGGCAGCATTATTCGTATTTGTCCTGGTGCTTTTCGTATTGGTCCCTGCTATAGTTGAAAACCGGACTTTCGCGGATGTTTTTACTGAACTTTTCACCATTCAGAGGTACCGCATGATGTTATATGTTGTTTTGTTACTGGCTGCATTTTACCCCTGGTTCGGCTTTACCAGAAAAGAGCGTTTCATTAACGGCAATTTTCAAAAAAGCCGGCCTGAAATTGAAATGGCGTTTTCAAATTTAAACTATGTTATTGATTCTGAGGAAGACAGCAAGATCATTTTCAGGAAAAAATCCGATATCTTACGGTTTTTATATTTCTGGGAAGATGATATCGAAGTCGATTACAGAAATAATCCCCTGATCATCTCGGGAATACGGAAAGAAATGAATAAACTGGACAAAGTACTTGATAAATACCTGCTGAAAGAGCAGTATTAAGGGCACAATTGACAGACTCTAAATAGTGTCTGTCCATAATGTCCGATATCTGCGTTGCTGCCAAAATTTTAAATCCTCGAATACTTTAGTATACCGCGGTTTAAAATTTTTTTCACAACGTTAATTATTTTTAAAGGTGTTCAAGAGCTCACTTCGTTCGGTTTGCGCGCCTTGATCTCGAAAATTCTGAACAAACACTAAGAGTTTATTGACAAACACTAAATAACCGCCAGGCGTAACGCGGCAAATGGGACTTTATGGACAGACACTATTTACTATGATTTAAGCCGGACTCATGCTTGTCCGGAAACCTTCATATATTTATTCGCAATAAACTCCCAGTTAACGATATTCCAGAATGCATCCACATATTCAGCACGGCGGTTCTGATACTTCAGGTAATAGGCATGTTCCCATACATCAATGCACAGAAGAGGGATACCCTGCTCCTCAACAATATCCATTACCGGACTGTCCTGATTAGGGGTAGTTGTAACTTTAAGTTTGCCATGTTGCAAAATAAGCCAGGCCCAGCCTGAACCAAACAAGGACTTGGCAGCCTGCGAGAATTCTTCCCTGAACCGGTCAAAAGAACCGAAATCCTCACTGATCTGATCATTCAATTCACCCTGCGGTTGACCACCGCCATCAGGACTTAGGATTTTCCAGAAAAGCTTGTGGTTAAAAAATCCACCACCATATTTTCTAATAGTATCAGGATATTTTGATGTTTCAGCAAGGATCTGCTTTGCATATTTTCCTGTTATTCCAAGGTCTTTGACAGCAGCATTAAAATTAGCTGTATACCCTGCATGATGTTTCGTATGATGAACGCGCATTGTCTTCTCATCAATATATGGTTCCAGTGCATTATACGCGTAGCCCAGTTCGGGAAGTTCAAATTCAACCGGTCCCTTGACCATCTGCTTAACCCACGCGTTTTTTGCCATTGCAGGAGCTGCCATTGCCGCTCCTAATCCCATTAATCCTGTTTTTATAAATTCCCTTTTTTGCATAAAATGCTATTTTACAAGTGTTTTACTTAATCATTAACAAACTTACAAAAAAAATGTTTAGCAGGATAATCGGTTGGTATAATGAATATTAACATAAGGATCATTTCTTCATCAGCCTGTCCGGCAATTCATCAGCCGGAAACCTATTCTGCTCGCCGTTCTTCATATCTTTAAGGGTTATCATTCCTTCCTTTATTTCTTCTTCTCCGGCCAGGGCAACATACTCAACATCCTTTTTGTTTGCATAGGCCATTTGCTTTTTTAGTTTTACCGGATCGGGATATATCTCGGCACTGATCCTATACTCATGCAAACGCCTGAGTATTTTCATACAATAATCCGCTTCAACAGTGCCAAAATTGATAAACATAAGCTTTACCCCTCCTGAAACATCGGGTGGAAATAATGATAATTGTTCCATAACATCATATATCCTGTCGGCACCAAACGAAATACCCACGCCGGATACATCTTCCATTCCAAAGATCCCGGTCAGGTCATCATACCGTCCTCCACCGCATATACTTCCAATTTCAACATCAAGAGCTTTCACCTCTATAATAGCACCCGTATAATAATCAAGCCCGCGCGCCAGTGTCAGATCGGGCTCAATATTTATGCTATTATCAGTTGACGTAAAATATCGTAAAATTGTTTCAATCTCATCCAGCCCTTTTAATCCGTTTTCCGAATCCTTCAGCATGGCCCGCAGAAAATTGATCTTTTCATTCACGTTTCCGGCAAATTCCAAAACAGGTTTCAGCTTTTCCAGGCTATCTTCTGAAAGCCCTTTATTCCGCAATTCCATTATCACTTTCTCCAAACCAGTTTTATCGATCTTATCAATGGCAACAGTGATATCTGTCATTTTATCCGGGCAACCTATTGCCCCGGCTATTCCCGCGAGTATTTTACGGTTATTGATCTTAACGGATATCCGGATGGAAAGACGTGAAAAAACCTCTTTAATTATATGGATAAGTTCCACCTCGTTGAGCAATGAGTTACTGCCTATCACATCCGCATCGCATTGATAAAATTCCCGGTATCTTCCTCTCTGGGGCCTGTCGGCCCTCCATACCGGTTGTATCTGATAACGCTTGAAGGGAAAATTGATCTCGTGCCTGTGCTGAACAATATAACGCGCAAAAGGCACGGTAAGATCATAACGCAGGCCCTTTTCAGCTATCTTTAATGCAAGTTTTCCCGGATCAGGTGAAGACATTTCATTCTCCTGAACACCAGACAGATAATCACCCGAGTTCAAAATCTTAAACAGCAGCTTATCCCCTTCTTCACCATATTTACCTAAAAGTGTTGATAAATTCTCCATTGCAGGGGTTTCAACCGGGGCATAACCATATATCCTAAAAACCTCCTCGATGGTTGAAAAAATATATTTCCGCCCGGCCGCCTCTTTCGGTCCAAAATCCCTTGTCCCACGCGGTGTAGATGGTTTCTGTACTGCCATATTACAATAAAAAAAATAAAACATTACGGGTTCGCACAAAAGTACTATTATTTTGCAAAATAAAGTAACACCCCTTATTAAGCTTGTGGACAATAATTAGCTGAAAAACCCTTTTACCGTTCACTTTTCTTTATACGAAAAAAAGGCATCAGCACCAATATAAATGCACTGACAACTACCAAAGCCGCTCCCACTCCAAGCCATTCGGCAAACAATCCGATAATAAATGCCAATATTGCCCCAAACAGGTCTTTAACCTGGGATTCAACTGAAAGCACAGATGCCTGTATATCGGCATCAAACAATTCTGAAATACCGGCTATGGCTGCAGGTCTGCGTAAATTCTCGATAACATATACCCCGACAAAAAATACCACAGCGATCATGCTTATCTCAAGTCCGTAGAAAAGACCCGAAAGACCGCCTGCGAGCAAACCGGTCACCAGCAGCCCGTTCATCGCCCCGGAACCGTGTCCCGCGAACTCCACCATTCTGCCCGAGTTACGTGAAGCATATGAAGTAATAAAGTATAAAACAAAATAAACCACTCCTATAACAATTGCTTCACGATTATATTCTCCAAATCCCGTTAAAAAAGGTATTGAAAGGGCCACCGTGCTCAATACAGGCTGCAGGTAATCCTTAACGGCTGTAAAATACCCGCTGTGTGAAGATAAATTGGATACGGCTCTTAATACTTTAACATCACCAAAAGACCTGAATGTAGAAACAAATGTCCCCTTCAGTCGCTGTAACAAAGTTTTTGCATCTGCATTATTTTTTGTCCCTTCAAGGAAGGAAGGATACGAGATCAGTAAAACAATACCGGCCAGATAAGGAATGCCAGTATATAAAAAAACCTCCTGATAATTGCTTCCGGCAAGGATAAGTCCTGCCGCTATAAGTGATGATACAGCAGATCCTGCCTGGGACCATGACCGGGTATGACCGTAATAATGTGCCTTCTGATCCTGCCAGTTATTGATTTTAAGATATTCAAAGATCATTGCCTTGTGTGTTCCGGTACGAAAGGCATCACCCAAAGCAAAAATAAATGTAGCTGCCAGGATTAAGATGTAATTTCCTGCTAAATAATATGCCAGAAAAGATCCCAGGTACATTATATAAGAAAAAATCATCGACCTTCTTCTTCCCAGGGTATCTGCTATTATACCGCTGGGAATTTCAAACACCACCCGTACTATCATCCGGAGAGAATATACAGTACCCACCTCAACCCAGGAAAGCCCTTTTTCTTTTAGAAAAAGAATAAAAAACGGCTCAAAAAACTTAAGATTTTTTAAAAAACCATACAGGCAAAACTTATAATACTGAATATTCTTTTTAAAAGTAGCCGGCATTTTTTATCACTCTAAGTGTTTGTTCAGAATGTTCGGGATCAAGGCGCGTGAACCGAACGAAGTGAGCTCTTTAACTCATTTAAAAGTGAGTTTTGGAACACTTTTAAATGAATTAAAGAACTTATTATAAAAGTGAGCTCTTGAACACCTTTAAAAATAAAACACGTTGTGAAAAACATTTTAAACCGCGGTATACTAAAGTATTCGAGGATTCAAAATGTGAGCAGCAACGCGGATATCGGACATTATGGACAGACACTAATTAATATAAGAAATTCAATCCTATATAAAGCCCGCTTATCCCATCCCGGGGATCAGCGGCTCTTCCATAGTCAACTGCAACAACAAAATTTTCATTAAGCGCGAAATGCAGGCCGACGCCATAGCTTACATTGAGTTTTTCCTTATCATCAGGAAACAAATACATAGAACTTTCGGGTACACCGGACAGTTCAACATCATATTTCCCGGTGACCTGACCCATGTCAGTAAATGCACTTAACGCGATGTATAAGTTCTGATTCAATACTACTGTACGCAGAAATTTCCAGCGCAATTCCAAATTACCGTAAAAGAAATCCTCACCGACAATCCTGTTACGCAATATCCCCCTCAGTGTTTTGGCACCACCCAGTCCGTCGCGTGTCAGGCTCGGGGCTGTATTGAAAACAAAGGGCAACATATAATACGGCATGGTACCGCTTAGCTTAGCCTGGTAGCTGAGCCGGCAGGCTAAAGACAGTTGCCTGGGGACAAGGGTAAAATATTGGCGGTGGGTAACTGCAAAACGGCTATAGGCATAATCCCCGTTACCCAGGATAGAAGGAGCAAGAATAACCTGGGCTTCGGTCCATATACCATTCATGGGATTGGGCTCATTATCGCGTGTATCATAAATAAGCCCTGCTTTAATGATCGTTGTGTTTCCTCCCTTTACCTGATCTTCCGGAATAACGCCCCAGTCGACATAATTGCCATACAATCCTCCGCCAATGGCAGGCAATTTATCTTCTTCATCCTTTCCCTTATTTAGTCTGTTAATATCCACTGTATCCGTATGAATGGAATAATGTGCCAGTCCGGCCAGCCATTTGAACTCATCTCCGGTTATCTTACCCTGAAAATCAGAACGCAATCTGAGCAGTTTTCGCTCCTGCCTGTAGTAGAGTCGCGATTTGTACTTGTTATTTCCCGGACTGTCATCTTCATAATCCTGATCATACAAAGCTTCGTAGCCGTTAAAACCATAAAAATCCAATGCCCGCTCAGTGAGGTAACTGGCTTCGGCCGATACCCTGATACCGGGGATCAGATATTTGGAATCATAGGTAAACTGTGCAATACCACTTCCTTTTGTAGTCATTGAATACTCAAGATATAATGAATGGAGGTACTGTGGATAGGTGCTGCCATCACCAAAATGATAAAAGTTCACAACCGCTCCGCCTTTAAATCCGATATCAGAATCATAGGCAACAGCCGGCACTGCTCCAAAAGTCCAGCCGGTCTTGATCTTTTCTTCTTTATTCTTTTTCAGGGTATCATTATTTATCGTATCATTCTGTGCATAAACAGTAATTACAGATGCTGCAAAAAGCAATACCAAAAAACTCAATCGGATCAAACTCATCATAATCGGGTTTTAAACAACGGGTAAGATAATAAATATTTTTCTATTGCACTTTCCATTATTTATAAACCAAAAGCCGAAAGGAAAAAAGTAAACAGTACTCAGTGAGCTTACAATAAAACATAACAAACATTTATCAGTAAGAGACCTGCAAGACTGCAAGACTTGCAAGACTTATTTTTTTAAACAAATAAACATTTTCTTCTTAACTTCTCAATATTTAATGAACCCACCCCTGTCCCTCCCAGGAGGGGACTTTTCAACTCCTCAACTTCTCAACTAAACTTA
>Ga0307421_1000232_pt1 | contig 36150 bp, 33 predicted proteins | sample SalMarWE160270MG_FD_202163 | JGI IMG/M metagenome (GOLD analysis project Ga0307421, IMG submission 202163) | Salt marsh sediment microbial communities from the Plum Island Ecosystem LTER, Massachusetts, United States - WE1602-70 | ecosystem: Environmental > Aquatic > Marine > Intertidal zone >... | reverse complement strand
CTCAAGACATCAACCAAATGCTTAATCAATTCTACCAGATGCAGAAACTGACCAAATCGCTAATGCGGGGAAAACCATCCAGAAATATGACCAGTATGTTTGGTATTCCCTTCAAATAGACTCATTCGAGATAATCCCTGAGCTTTCTACTATGTTGAGGATGGCGCAGCTTGCGCAAAGCTTTAGCTTCGATTTGGCGAATTCTCTCTCGAGTTACACTAAACTCTTTACCCACCTCCTCAAGTGTTCGAGGATGCCCATCTTTAAGCCCAAACCTGAGCTGTATCACTCTCTTCTCTCGTTCACTGAGTTCATCAAGCACCCTATCCACTTGCTCTTTCAGTAGCTGTTGTGAGGCTACCTCAGTTGGCGCTGGGCTAGCCCGATCTTCAACAAAATCACCAAGCCGACTATCTTCATCTTCGCCTACAGGTGTCTCCAAAGATACAGGCTCATGGTGAAACAAGTCTATAATTTCTTCTACTCTTTCAGGAGTTAAATTTAGAGAATCAGCAATTTCCTTATAGGTTGGTTCATGCCCGTATTCTTGAGTTAGCTGGCGGGTTGTTCGCAACAGCTTATTGATTGTCTCCACCATGTGTACCGGGATGCGGATGGTACGCGCTTGATCAGCTATAGCTCTAGTTATTCCTTGCCTGATCCACCAAGTAGCATAAGTGCTAAATTTGTAACCCTTTCTATATTGAAACTTCTCTACAGCCCGCATAAGGCCGATGTTCCCTTCCTGAATGAGGTCAAGAAAGGACATACCGTGTCCAATATACTTCTTGGCAATGCTGACCACCAGCCTCAAATTAGCTTCGGTAAGGTGCTTTTCCGCCCGCTCAGCTTCTTTCTTCACCTCATCAAAGTGAGCCCTGAACTGACCAGCATGCTGCTTGAGATGGGAGATAAACTCCTCATCAGCCAGCAGACCTTTTATCCTTTTAAAAGTAATCTTCTTCCCAATTACAGACAATGATTGTGGCGGCAAAAGGGAACTGCTTAAGGAAAGTTCCACTATGGCTTCTATTGTTGAAACTCTCTTATCCATCTCTTGAGCAACTGCCTCGGCTAAGCCCGGCTCAATTTCATTATCAATGGCATCACGGAATTTAGGGTTGTTTATCGTTCCTATCACACCATCCGAATAACTAATACCTGCATGCCTTCCAACAACCTTGCCAATGGGGTAAGCTCGGGATAACCGAGAAAGCAAGTAAAGTACCGTATCAACTTCTGAGGGGTATCGTCCTTGTTTATTAAAATAATTATCCTCAAATTTAACTAAGTATCTGCCTCGCTCTATCAGCCTTGCTAGGTTTTTTTCCTCAGCAGCTTTTAGTAACTTTACCCTACCGATTTCGTGAAGATACGTGCGAGTTGAATCATCAATTATTTCATGCTCTTCTAAACCTATCTCCGGTCTAGCCCCTTCGGGGACTACTGCAACAGCATCCTCTTCAGCTTCCTCCTCAGTACCACGTGACTCTTCCTCAAATCCTTCGTCCTCATTATTTACATTAGTCACTTCGCTCTTACCAGAATCCATAAATTAACCTCACCTTGTTTTTCCTGCTTTCGACTGTTTGATGAGAATTTCTCTGATTCTTTGACTGGAGGCTATTCCTTGCTGTTCCAATTTGGCAAGCTCAGCATCAATCCCTCGCGTCTCCCTCTCAAGATTAAGTATTGCTTCCTTCTTAGCTTCTAAACTTCTGGAATGCCTCTCTTGCAACCGGAGAACGCAATCAGTCAGTTCACGCTGTCTATCAGCTTTTTGAGCCTCAGGCGGAAAAGTTTTATTCAATAAATAGTTTAAATGTTCTAATAGATTCGTGTCAAGTTTCTCTTTGAGTTCAGAAATGCTTTGAGATTGCTGCCACTTATTAAAAAGTTCGCGATTCTCTGTGTATACGAAAAACTCCGGCGTTAATTCCTGCACTACGTCGCAATATTCAGGATGTTGAAACAATAATGCCAGACAAATTTCCTCAATCGGACTTGATGCGAGTTGACGGAAAAGACGCGAGTGATTCACTTCAAGCAATTGCTTCCTTTTCGTGACACGCATCTTCTTCAACGCTGCCATCAATGTGGGGCTATCCAATTTCAACATATGTGCCATCTTCTGCACATATTGAGCTTGCCTTATAGGGTCCTTTACTTCATAAAGCAAAGGTAATAACTTCTGTATTGCCAACGATTTGTCTTCAGCTTTGTTGAAATCGACTTTGCTTACCACTGCCTCAAGAGCAAATTCCAATATGGGCAACGCTTGAGTTACCATGCCCTGCCAAAGCTTTGGGGTTTCAATTATTACTTCAGCAGGGTCTTTACCCGAGGGCAAAGGAATGGCCTTTATTTCAGCATCAAGAATACCCTCACATCTAACCAACCCAGACCACAGAGAACGAGCTAATATCTCCCCACTCCGTAAGGTAGCTTCCTCACCAGCTATGTCGGCGTCAAGGGCTAAAGTTATGTTCTTGGTTAACCTTTTAAGGATATTCACTTGCTTCTCGGTTAAAGCAATTCCCATGGAGGCAACCACATTCTGCCAACCATTTTGATGAGCCGCGAGGACATCCATATAACCTTCCACAATTACGGCTAAATCTTCCTTTCTAATAATGTCCTTAGCTTTATCAATTCCATAAAAGTTACTTCCCTTATCAAAAAGTAGTGTCTGCGGGGAGTTGGTATACTTAGGTTGAGAGTCATCTAATACTCTGGCACCGAAACCAATAACACGCCCCTTAGTATCCCGTATGGGAAACATCAACCGATTGCGAAACCTATCATAGCTTCCTCCATCTTCTTTCTCTATTATCAAACCGATATCAACCAGGGCTTTTTGTTCATAACCTTTATTAATCAAAAATTTTTTAATTGCATCCCAATCATCGGGGCTAAAACCAAGCCGGAACTTCCTGATGGTCTCAAGACTGATTCCCCTGCTATTAAGATAACTTTTGGCTCTCTCGCCTGCCGTGGTACTTAGTAACAGGTGATGATAATATTCACTTACAAGCTCATTAATCTCAAATAATCTCTCTGTTTCCTTACCCTTAGCTTTCTCTGCTTCTGTAGGTTCACTTAAAACTATACCAGCCCTTCGAGCCAGAAGAGGAAGAGCCCGACCAAAATCGACTCCTTCCTTCTTCATAATGAATGCGAAAACATCGCCCCCAGTATTACAGGCGCCAAAACAATGCCAGGTCTGCTGGTCCGGGAAAACGAAGAAGGAAGGGTTTTTTTCGCTGTGAAATGGACATAATGCTTTAAAATTACGCCCTGCTTTCTGCAAAGGCACGTAATCAGAGATTACTTCTACAATGTCTACCCTTTGTTTTACATCGTTGATCACGCTCATCGGGATATTTCCTCAGCCAGGCGTGATGCATATTGGTCAGTCATCCCAGCAATATAGTCAGCGACTTTGCGCTCTTTGCCATCATTCAATAGGCCAAATTCTCGCGGCAGTTTATCCTCATGTCTCATAAAATAAGAATACAGCAACTGCATCGCTTTCTTTGCCTTCTTAGCCCCTTCACTTTCTAAACTAGGGCGATATACTTTATCAAACAAGAACTGCCGCAATTCATTGGTAGCCTGAAGCACACTCAGATTCATGCCTATACCTGATTCCCCCACCCCACCTTTCCCACTGACTACCCATGAATAGCTTACAATATCACAAACCAGGGTGTTGATCCGCTGCGAACGCCTAGTACCTAGAATAGCTATCGCTGAATTAGGTAGATCGCTTTCAGTAACAAGACCAGCCCTTATAGCATCATCAATGTCATGGTTAATATAAGCTATCACATCAGCTATCTTGCACACCTGACCCTCCATAGTGCCAACATCTGTCCATCCTTCCCCTAAGATATCAATCTGACCCTTAGAATGATTAAGAATGCCATCTCTTACCTCCCAACAAAGATTGAGTCCATATCCATCATTCTCCAGGAAATCAATCACTCGCAGGCTTTGTTCATTGTGCTTGAACCCTTCAGGACATAGCTCATTTAAAATTTGCTCACCTATATGACCAAAAGGGGTATGCCCTAAATCATGCCCCAAGGCAATGGCTTCAGTTAAATCTTCGTTCAAATTCAAAGCCCGCGATATAGTCCTGGCAATTTGAGAAACTTCCAAGGTATGAGTTAGCCTAGTTACATAGTGGTCTCCTGGGGGAACGATAAACACTTGTGTCTTATGCTTAAGCCGTCGGAAGGCCTTGGAATGGATAATGCGGTCGCGATCACGCTGAAAGCAAGTCCTTATCGGACATGGTTCTTCCCACCTTATCCTGCCACGACTATCCCTGCTTTTAGCCGCATAAGATGAAAGAGCTTCTTCTTTTTGCTCTGTTTGCTCCCGTATACCGAACTCATTGACCATTGAGATATAATGTTCATAACAAGTTAAAGTAAAAACTCTTATTTTTCAACTGGGGTGATATGCTCTTTCTTCCCTACCTCTTGGCCTTCACTTTCTTTTCCGTCTCCGCTACATCCAACCTTGTTTTCAACACCACGTCCGGGTTCAAAGACATTGAATCTATTCCACACTCAACCAAGAACTCAGCAAATTCAGGGAAATCACTAGGTGCTTGACCACATATTCCTATCTTTCTTCTCGGTTTGTGTTTATGCGCAGCCTCTATAACACGCTTCACAAGTCTTTTCACTGCTTCATTTCTTTCATCAAATATATGAGAAACAAATTCAGAATCTCTATCCAAACCGAGTGTCAATTGTGTTAGGTCATTCGACCCTATGCTGAACCCATCAAACACATCTGCAAATTCCTCAGCCAAAATCACATTTGATGGTATTTCACACATCACATATACTTCTAATCCATTCTCCCCCTGTTTTAGACCAAACTCCTCCATTGCAATTATCACTTTCCTCCCCTCTTCTGGCGTTCTACAAAAAGGAACCATCACCTTGACATTAGAAAGTCCCATCTCATCTCTTACTTTCTTTATCGCCTTGCACTCTAAGCCAAAAGCAGGCTTAAACTTTTCATCATAATAACGCGAGGCACCCCTCCAACCTATCATAGGATTACTTTCCTCTGGTTCATAAAGATACCCCCCGATTAAATTGGCATACTCGTTCGTTTTAAAGTCAGAAAAACGAACGATAACATCGTTGGGGTAAAACCCCGCCGCTATCTTTGCTATCCCCATCGCTAAATTGTCAACGAAGAACTGCGCCTTATCCTGGTACGATGCACTTTTCTTGTCTATTTCCTTAATGACTTTCGCCATCTCTCCATCTTTATTTGACTTCTTCTTCAGTTCATCGTATTCAATCAGAGCCATTGGATGAATTCCGATATAGGAATTGATGATAAACTCCTCCCTGGCTAAGCCTACACCATCATTGGGAATTTGTCCTTGAATAAATGCACCCCCAGGAATACCAAAATTCATCATTATCTGGGTGCGGGGCCTCGGGAGTTCAGATAATGCCACCTCATCCACCCGATATTTCAACTTTCCTTCATATATTCTACCCTCGCCTCCCGAACAATCCACCGTAACTTCCTTCACATCTCTTAAAACCTTGGAGCCATCACCAGTGCCAATCACGCAAGGTACTCCAAGCTCACGGCTAACTATGGCAGCGTGGCATGTTCTCCCACCTTTGTTTGTGACTATTGCACCAGCAATTTTCATTATGGGCTCCCAATCGGGATCAGTCATATCAGTAACTAAAACTTGACCATGTTTGAACTTATCGATTTGGCGAGGGTCTTCTATCACGGTTACCTCACCTTGGCCAATCTTCATACCAACCGCTTCCCCTTCAACCAACACCTTGCCCTCATCCTCAAGCACATAGGTTCTAAGCACAGCTAAATCTCTCTGTGAATGCACTGTCTCCGGTCTCGCCTGTACGATGTAAAGGTCACCAGTTAGCCCGTCTTTTGCCCATTCAATATCCATCGGCAGGCCGTAATGTTCTTCTATGATGCAAGTCCACCTGGCAAGGGCGAGCACCTCATCATCATTCAACGCAAATTCCCTTCGCTCTTGTGGAGTAACTTCCGTTTGCTCCGTTCCTGTCCCGTTTCCCTTATAAACCAGTTTCTTTTCCTTTGTCCCCAGTTTCTTTTCCACAATAGGCCTGAACCCCTCTTTTAAAGCGGGCTTGAAAACATAAAACTGGTCTGGGTTCACAATCCCTTGCACCACATTCTCTCCCAAGCCATATGCACCAGTGATGTAAACCACATCTTTGAACCCCGACTCAGTATCTATGGAAAATATAACTCCGGAGCATGCTAAGTCAGAGCGCACCATCTTTTGCACGCCAACTGATAGAAAAACCCTCAGGTGGTCGAATCCCTTATCAACACGGTAAGATGTTGCTCTATCGGTAAACAAAGATGCAAAACATTCCATAACCTTTTCTATTAATTCTTTCTCGCCCTGCACATTCAAATAAGTCTCCTGCTGTCCAGCAAATGAAGCCGTGGGTAAGTCCTCCGCAGTAGCACTGCTTCTTACCGCAACGTCAACATTCCTGCCGTATCTCCGCTCCATCTCCCTGTAAGCAAGCTTTATCTCTTCCTCCAGTTCTTTAGGACAAGGTGCGGTTTTTATTAGATTTCTTATCTCTTTACTTCTCCGTGACAGATTTTCCATGTCATGTGTATCCAAGCCGGCCAGAATATCTCTGATTTTCCCCATTATGCCTGCTTTTTCAATCGCATATGTATACGCTTCAGCAGTGATAGCAAATCCAGAGGGAACGTTCACCCCATTCTTACCCAGATTCCTTACCATCTCCCCAAGAGAGGCGTTCTTGCCACCCACCAAAGCCACATCTCCTGCTCCAATCTCCTCGAACCATTTTATAAACTTCATGATATTATCCCCGCTTTATTATTCAGTCATAAAACTATGGTACCGGAGACCTTGGTCAAAAACAATGCTTTTCTTTCCAAGCAGCAAGCTAGATACATTCTAATATACCACACGAAAGGTAGTTAGACAACTCGGCATATACCAAAGCAGCAGCGATAATTAAGCAAAATCAGTCGTCTGGAAATGCCTTGACTGTAAGCAACGGGCAGATTATAATTTGCTTATAGTCACTTGTTGCATATCGCGAGTAAACATGGCTACTGGATTTGAAAGATTCTCCGAAAGTGCTCGTAAGGTATTGACACGAGCTCAAGGCGCGGCGCAGCGCCTAGGCCACAACTATATTGATACTGAGCACTTATTGCTCGGGCTAGCACAGCAAGAATCAGGAGTAGCCTCCAAGGTTTTAGCCAATTTAGGAATTCCCGCAAATAAGGTGCAACCAGCGGTGGAGTTTCTGATTGGAAAGGGGCAGAAATCAAGCACTACTGAGGAGGTGGGGCTTGCTCCCCGGGCAAAGAAGGTCATCGAATTCGCTATTGATGAGGCACGCCGCTTTAATGCTAGCTATATAGGTGCTGAACACATTTTACTGGGATTATTACGAGAGAAGGAAGGGATAGCTTATAATGTTCTGGAAAACTTGGGCGTTACGTTAGAAAAGGCACGAGAGGAGGTCAATCGGGTCATCAAATATGAAGCAACGCATGCCCGAACTCTTGGCCGCAGTACCTCGCGCACACCAACACTAGACCAAATGGGAACAGATTTAACCGCTTTAGCCAAGGCAGATAGACTTGACCCTATTATTGGACGCAATACAGAAATTGAGAGGACAATTCAGATACTAAGCCGCCGCACTAAGAACAATCCTGCCCTCATCGGTGAACCAGGTGTTGGTAAAACAGCTATAGTCGAAGGATTAGCCCAGCGTTTAGTAAAGGGAGAGGTTCCTGAAGCACTACAGGGCAAAAGGATAGTTGCGCTAGATATAGGTGCCTTAGTAGCTGGGACAAAGTATCGCGGTGAATTTGAGGAAAGACTTAAAAGGATTATTGAAGAAGAGAAAGCTTCGGGGAACTGTATACTATTCATCGATGAAATGCAGACTATCGTTGGTGCTGGGGCTGCTGAAGGTGCCGTCGATGCCGCTAATCTTTTGAAACCCTCCTTGTCACGGGGTGAGCTACAATGTATTGGTGCCACTACCTTGAATGATTATCGCAAGTATGTCGAGAAAGATCCTGCGTTGGAGCGACGCTTTCAACCCATCATAGTGGCTGAACCTACTAAGGAAGAAACCCTGGAAATACTGCGAGGAATTAAGCATCGCTATGAGCAATTTCATCGCCTGGCCATTAGCGATGAAGCGCTGCAGGCAGCTACATCCCTAGCTACAAGGTATATCGCTGACCGTTATCTACCCGATAAGGCTATCGATTTGATAGATGAAGCTAGCTCCAGAGTGCGTATCAAACGAGGTAATGTACCGGTTAGTTTAACCGAGGCAAAACAGGCTCTGGAAAGTATACGCAAGGAAAAAGAGGCTGCTATTGCTGCCCTTCAATATGAATACTCCAGTGAACTGCATGAGCGGGAGCTACAGCTTTCTCAAAAAATCGAAGCTCTGGAAAAGGAATGGCAATCAAAGCAAGAACTAGATAAACCTATAGTGGTAGAAGAGGATATCGCTGAAACAGCTAGCATGTGGACGGGAATACCAGTGGTGAAGTTAACCACAGATGAAACTAGCCGCCTTCTCCATATGGAAGAAGCTTTGCACCACCGTATCGTTGGTCAGGACGAAGCGATAGAAATTATCGCTAAAGCGGTAAGGAGAGCTCGGGCTGGATTAAAAGACCCCAGACGCCCAATGGGAGCCTTCATATTCCTTGGACCCACCGGTGTTGGCAAAACTGAGTTAGCAAGAGCTTTAGCAGAATTTATGTTCGGTAGCGAGGATACATTGATCAGGCTTGATATGTCAGAATTTATGGAGCGTCATACTGTGGCTCGCTTGGTTGGTTCACCGCCAGGATACATTGGCTATGAGGAAGGTGGGCAGTTAACCGAGGCAGTGAGGCGGAAATCCTACTGCTGCATCCTCCTCGATGAGATTGAGAAGGCACATTATGACGTGTTCAATATACTACTCCAAATCTTCGATGATGGCCATTTAGCTGACGCCAAGGGACGCCGTGTGGATTTCCGTAATAGCATCATAATTATGACTAGTAATATTGGAGCTGAGCTAATAAAACGCAATATGAGCATTGGCTTTGATATTCATGGTGATAGTGATAAGCAAATCGAATACGATAAGATGAAGGAAAAGGTGCTCGGAGAGGTGAAGAAAACCTTTCGCCCTGAGTTTCTCAACCGCATCGATGCCACTGTGGTTTTCCACGGCCTGACTAAAGAACATATCCGAAAAATCGTTGATTTAATGCTCAGCCAGACCATTGATTCGGTCAAGGAAAAAAACATAACTTTAGAGATTACCAAAGCTGCCAAAGACCTCCTCGGTGACAAGGGCTATGACCCTGTTTTTGGAGCACGTCCATTGCGTCGTACGATCCAGGAAATGGTGGAAAATCAACTCTCCGAGGCTTTGCTGCACGGCGACTTTCTCCCCGGAGATACCGTTGTGGTAGATTGTGAGGATGACAGAATCGTGATACGTGCGCTGGTTAAGGAAGGCCTATAACAGTGCCCCAAGAGATAATCGAAGCACCAATACCAGGCAAAATACTAAGCGTTGACGTTACTCAAGGCAATTCGGTGAATGAAGGCGATACAATTTGCGTTATAGAAGCGATGAAGATGGAAAACCCGGTATTGGCTCCCGTAAAAGGGTCAGTTGTAGAGGTGGGGGTTTCACCCAATCAAGTGGTCAAGACAGGCCAACTGCTAGCTATCATCGAGTACCAATGAAAATCAGTTAAGGAAGAACCTATCATAGCGGTGGGAGTTTCACCCAATCTAGCAGTTAAAATAGGCTAACTGATAGCTATCATCGCGTACCAATGAAAATCAGTTCCTGCGAAAGGTCTATTACAGAGGTGAGGGTTTCACCCAATCAAGTAGTTAAAACAGGCCAATTGATAGCTATCATCGTTACCAATAAAAATCAGCTAAGGAAGGAGGAGAAAAATGGCCGCCAAAATGTGGTATGCAGACCCCGTAATGCAGACAATGTTGCCCACAATGGGGGGTGAAGCTATTAAGGAAATCTATGGACATTGGTTTGCACCGAGGGCGATTCTTACCGGAAGAATAGGATCAAAGGCACTCGCAACGAGTGTCTCCTTTATGTGCGAAAGGAGAAAGGCGTTCATTTTAACCGACACTGTCGTGGAAAGACATGCCAGAAGTGTGGCTAAAGATTTCGAAGAAGCCGGCTTTCAGACAACGATTTGGAACGAGGCTGCTCCAGAACCTCCGGTAGCCCTGGTGGAAAAGTGTGCCGATGCGATGTCAAAATTCGAACCTGACCTCATTGTTGCGGTGGGGGGTGGCTCCACAATTGACCTGGCCAAAGCCGCATGGATACTCTATGAATTACCGGGATACGACTTGAGTGCGGTAAGCCCATTGATTCCTATGGGATTAAGGAAAAAGGCACTACTGGCAGCATATCCAACAACGAGTGGCACCGGTTCGGAGGTCACCTGGGCTTCTATATTGACAGATGATTCCGTGAGCCCCCCTGTAAAGATCGCACTTTCTTCAGCGGAAATAGTTCCCGACTTCGCAGTTCTAGTTCCAGAATTCACCGTTGGAATGCCACCCAAGATAACTGCAGGTACAGGCTTAGATGCTTTAGCACACTCAGTTGATGCCTACTTGACCTGCTATGATACTGATATCTCGGATGCCCTGGCAATAAAATCCATAGAATTAGTATTCCAGTTCTTGCCTCGAGCATATAGAACACCAAACGATACGGAGGCAAGATACCGCATGCAACTTGCAGCAACCATAGCTGGACTTGCATTTGGAAATAGTCAATGTGCACTAACACATGCCTTGGGCCACGCAGTAGGAAAGGTATTTGACATCCATCACGGAGTAGCAGTAGGCATCTTCATACCCTATTCAATACAATACTATTCCAGAGCAAGCAAAAAGTATGTGCAATTAGCCAAGAAAATTGGGATTGAGGCAAAAGACGAGGTGGAATGCCTTCAAAAACTAGTTAACAGGTTCAAGCAATTTCTTTTGAGCTTTAAGGTGCCCTATGCCTTGAAGGAGCACGGCATCACCAAGCAGAGATGGCAGAAAAACCTTGACGATGTCGCCAGGTATGCCTCGGAAGACACAGGCACAGCGGCAAGCCCAAGACCTACCTCCATCATTGACATTAAGAAAATCCTTGAGTATGCCTACGAAGGGAAAGATATCGATTTTTAAGAGGAGGAACTGAAATGTACGGCTATCATGGAAAAATCTTGCAGGTTGATTTAAGCACTCGACAGACAAAGGATATAGAGCTAAAAGAAGAGGATTTGAGGAAATTCATAGGTGGAGCCGGGCTTGCCGCGAAGTTGATGTATCCACTACTGAGCAAAAATCTCGACCCACTGGGCCCAGAAAATCCCCTCATTTTCATCACAGGACCCTTCACGGGTACTGCAGTCCCATCCGCAGGGCGACATACCATTTGTGCTAAATCACCACTTACCAATATATGGGGGGAATCGAGCACTGGGGGGTTCTTCGGAGTTTCATTGAAATCCACGGGTTACGATGGCGTCATGGTAGTAGGACGTTCCGATAAACCTGTTTATCTCTTGATGCACGACGGAGCTGCAGAAATAAAAGATGCTTCCTATTTATGGGGAAAGGGGTTTTATCAAACAAAGGACATCTTGATGAAAGAAGTGGGCCAGAAAAAGGCAAGAGTTGCTGGCATTGGACAAGGCGGTGAAAACCTCGTCAAGTATGCTTCCATAATGAATGACGACGGAAGGGCAGCGGGAAGATGCGGATTAGGAGCTGTTATGGGTGCTAAAAAGCTAAAGGCAATTGTTACGTATGGAGATAGAAGACCGAGCGTGGCAAATTCAGACAAACTCAAAACAGATATAAAAGCGGCTTTGGTTGTCCCAATAACAGACTTGACCGCCTTATCTACCAGAGAAATGTTCAGGGAGTTCGGGACGATAGGGTATCTCGACATGGCGATGTATCTATCAGATGCCCCAGCGAAGTATTTTTCTAAATCTGTCTTTCCTATTGAGGAAATAGACGCGAAGGCGCTGAAACAGAAATATACTGTGACTTCAATCGCATGTTCTGGCTGTCCCGTAGGCTGTGGAAGATTGACAGAATACGGTAAACATGGAATAGATAAGGTGGATGGTCCTGAATATCAGACCGCTACTGCACTCGGCCCATGCTGCATGAATTTTGATCTTGATTCAATCATTCACGCAAATCATCTATGCAACGACTATGGGATTGATACAATATCGACAGGAGTCTCAATAGCATTCGCAATGTATCTGTATGCGAAGGGTGTATTCACGAAAGATAAGATGGGAATGGAAATGAAGTGGGGAGATAGTAAAGCTATTGTTGGCCTTGTTGAAAAAATTGCTAAAAGGGAAGGAGCCGGAGACATCTTGGCTGAAGGGGTGAGAAGAATGGCAGAAGAATTTAAAGTCTCACGTGATGAAGCAGCACATGTAAAGGGGTTGGAAATCCCAATGCATGACCCCAGAGCGTTTTTCGGAGACGCCGTGGATTACGCCACATCACCTCGTGGCGCCTGCCACACGAAGGGAGATTATTATATGGTGGATATGGGGCGGGGGGTGCCTGACGTTGAAGTTGCCCCCGGAGATAGATTTGAATCCTCTGAGGACAAAGGCGCTATGGTTGCCAGATACCAGAATTTGAGGGATCTGTTCAACTCGCTCCCATTGTGTATTTTTTCAACCATAATATCGCCTGGACATATAGCAGGATTATTAAACGCAGTTACCGGGTGGGATTTCAATCCTGACTCCCTCATGATGGCAGGAGAGCGAAGTTTCAATGTAAAACGTGTGATTAATATCAAGCTTGGTATCACCAAGGAGGATGATAAGCTGCCAAAGATAGCCATCACACCGCTGTCAGAGGGAACATCACAGGGCAAAGAGCCAGATATGGAAACTCTAATGCGAGGACACTACAAAGAGCGAGGGTGGGATGTAGCGACTGGTAAGCCAACGAAGGGAAAATTGCAACAGCTTGGACTTTCTGAGATGATAAAGGAGATATATTAGGCATAGCATATTAACCAGTTAATTTGAAATCTAGTAATCGTGGTAAATTAAAATCCAAAAGCGTTTTTGTGTGTCAGCAGTGTGGCAAGGAAAGTCCTAAATGGTTAGGTCATTGCCCTGATTGTGGCACATGGAATAGCTTTGTAGAAACAGCAGTCAGTCCATATCGTGCCTCTTACAGTAGGCCTGCGCTTAAGGGAAATAAACCCCAGGAACTCTCCACAGTGGAGAGGAGCACGCTTTCCCGCCTCAGCGTCGGTTTCTCTGAGATAAACCGCGTTCTGGGAGGTGGTTTGGTGCCTGGCTCTGTAGTGCTCATCGCCGGAGAACCAGGAGTAGGCAAATCGACACTATTACTTCAAGCTTCAGCAATGATAGCTAAGGACAAAAGGCCGACATGTTATATCTCCGGGGAGGAATCTGTTAATCAAGTTAAACTCAGGGCTGAGCGGCTAAACATAGATGGTGAAGGGCTCTTCTTTCTGTCTGAAGCCGACATAGCTATTATCATGGAGCACTTGGAACAGATCTCACCCAAACTGGTGGTCATTGACTCCATCCAAACTATGTACCTGGAAGATATCTCGGGGATGCCTGGTAGTGTCTCCCAGGTGCGTGAATGCACATCGAGGATAATGAGGTGGGCAAAGGAAAATGATGTACCTGTATTGCTTGCTGGTCATGTAACCAAGGACGGTTCTATCGCTGGTCCTGGAACGTTGGAACACATAGTCGATGTAGTGCTTTATTTCGAAGGTGAGCCTTTCAGCAGCTACCGTATGCTGCGAGGTATCAAAAATCGCTTCGGCTCCACCAATGAAGTTGGACTTTTCGAAATGGGTAACAGTGGGTTAATGGAAGTAGATAATCCATCTCAAGCTTTATTATCCAGGCATACCGATGCCACGGTCGGCTCAGTAGTAGTGTCTACCCTTGAAGGGAGTCGCCCGTTGCTCGTGGAGCTACAAGCTTTAACCACCGCAACCAGTTTTACTCTGCCAAGACGTATCGCCAACGGCGTTGATTTTAACCGCCTGCTTCTAATTATCGCTATACTCACCAAACGTGCTGGACTAAGACTTTTTAACCAGGATGTTATCGTCAACGTCACCGGTGGATTAAGGCTCAGTGAGCCAGCGGCTGACCTTGGAATTGCCTTAGCTATTGCTTCTAGCTTTAGCGACCGTGTCCCAATTTCAGGCTCAATCGTGCTCGGCGAAGTAGGGCTAAATGGAGAACTCAGAACTGTGCCACAAGTAGAAAGACGAATCGCTGAAGCAGCTAGACTAGGCTTCAAAACTTGCCTCCTCCCCAAACCCTCCCAGAAGCCCATGCTTAACCACGCCGATATTCAGCTGCTCGAAGCTAACTCCCTAGGTCAAGCTCTCCGATTAGGGCTTACCAGAAAAATCAACAGGGAAACAATCAATGGTGAATAAAGCCCCCGAATTGGGAGTTATCATAGCCGCTGCAGGCGACAGCCAGAGAATGGGTAACCTCAATAAAATCTTTGCCACCTTGGGAAACAAACCTTTGTTAGCTTGGTCAGTAGACACCTGCCAAAAATGCCGCTTGATTGACCAGATAGTTATTGCGCTGAGAAGCGATGATCTAGAGTTAGGACAAAAATTAGCCAGAGAAAGAGAATGGACTAAGGTCACTGATATATACCCTGGTGGGCCATTACGTCAAGATTCCGTAAAGCGAGGCCTGCATAAACTAGTAAACTGTGACTGGGTTATGATCCATGATGGAGCACGTCCTTTCCTAACACTGAATCTCATCCAAAAGGGATTGGAGGCGGTGAGGGAAACTGGAGCAGCTATAGCTGCGGTGCCAGTTAACGAAACGATTAAACTTGCCAATGGCACTGAAACAATTGAAAAAACCCTGCAACGCAGCGAGCTATGGATAGCACAAACCCCACAGATGTTTAAATTTGAGATAATAACAGAAGCCTACGAAGAACTCACAATGGAAGTGACTGATGATGCTGCTGCCGTGGAGCGCCTTGGTTGTAAGGTAAAGCTTTTCCCAGGCACACATCATAATATAAAGATAACTACCCGTACCGATCTAGCTTTAGCGGAGGTCATTGTTAGCGATGTTGAGAGTGGGTATCGGCTATGATTGCCACCCCCTTGTTCCAGAGCGTAAGCTAATCCTGGGAGGAGTTTACATTCCTTTTGATAAAGGCTTATCTGGACATAGTGACGCTGATGTAGTAGCCCACGCCATAATTGATGCTTTGTGCGGTGCTGCTGATTTAGGCGACATTGGTACCCAATTCCCGCCAGAAAACCCAGAGTATGAAAATATCTCCAGCTTAACTTTGCTGAGCAAAATCGCTGAACAAATAAGTAAAAAGGCATTCAAGATAGTCAACATCGATGTTACCATCATTGCTCAACGTCCCAAACTATCTCCTCTCACCACCGAAATGAGGAAACAAATTAGCCATTCCTTGAATATCAAACCATCCCAGATAACGGTAAAAACCACTACCACCAATGGTTTGGGGTTCATCGGGAGAGAGGAAGGAATAGCTGCTCAATCTATTGCTTTAATCCGCGGGGAAAATTAGCTTATCACCATATTGTAACTGGGTTTATTACCTTGCCAATAAACTACAAATTTGACCGTTCTTCCTTCAACTAAATGCATCTCGCTTTCACTGCGAAGTTTTCTAAAATCCATCATCTCCAAAAATGCTTTAAGCAGCTCAATTTGCCTGGTACGTTCTTTATCCTCTGGTTCATCCCTCATATACTTGTTTACCAGATTCCAGTATGCTTCTTTGGTCACAGTCTCGATGCAGTGAGAAAGTGAAGGAACAAGTTCTATACTACCCATATTTTAAGTTATACAATGATGTCTCATTGTTTTCAAATGTCAAGACTATTCTTGCGATAATATTGCAATTCATTTGCCGGCAGGGTAACATCCCTGTAAAGCAATGGAGCAAATTTGGGCACCCTGGCGAATAGAATACATACAAAGAGCTAGAGAGAAAGGTTGCCTTCTTTGCCAAAAACCCGAAGAGAATAATGATGAAGCGAATTTCATCCTTTACCGGGGACAGAGAAATTTCATGATGCTAAATGCCTTTCCCTATAACCCGGGGCATGTGATGGTCTCGCCTTACCGACATGTAGCAAACCTTCAAGATTTGACCGACGATGAAGCAAAGGAGCACTTCATCATTATCAAGAAAAGCATTGAACTTCTAACAGAGGTATCGAAGCCAGCGGGTTTCAATATTGGGCTAAATCTAGGTAGGGTTGCCGGGGCTGGTGTCGAAGGGCATCTCCATACTCATATAGTGCCCCGGTGGGAAGGCGATGTTAATTTTATGCCGGTATTGAGTGACACCAGGGTTATCTCAGAGGCGTTGGCTGATACTTATCGGAAGCTAAAGGCAAGTTTAACCTAATTGTTGTTCCCACTGAGGATAAGAACCCAGTATCTTAACAAAAGTGGCTTCCCGGGTTAGTTCCCCCATCGCTTCCTGATAAACTTTACTACCCAGCTCGCTTTCAAGATCGACGTAGAATATGTATTCCCAGGGCTTGTTTTTGCTTGGCCTTGATTCTAACTTCGTCAGGTTTATATTTCTGGTAGCAAGGATCCCCAACGCAGAATAGAGTGCACCAGGCATGTTCTTGGTACCGAAGACCAGAGAGGTCTTGTTTTTTTGTCCTGGCCTGGCTTCTTGCTTGGAAATGGCGAAAAATTTAGTATAGTTATCCCTGTTGTCTTCTATTCCAGGAGCCAAAATCTGTAAACCATAAATATCAGCAGCCCTTTCGCTAGCCACAGCAGCACACTCCTTCAATGTCCTTTCTCTTATCATCTTGGCACTGCCCGCAGTGTCGTAGCCAGGTATTATGTTGAGCCCGAGTTTTCTTAAAAATTGTTCACACTGAGCCAGGGCTTGAGGATGCGAATAGATCGTTTTTATGCTACTTAGACTTTCGCCAGGTAAAGCCATTAAACAGTGGCTTATCCTGAGGATAATTTCAGCAAATATATTAAGGGGGTATTCTAGAAGCAAGTCATAGGTTTCGTTGATGCTGCCTGCTTGCGAATTTTCCACTGGTACTACCCCAAAGTCAGCCCCATCTTCCAGCACTACCTGGAAAACATCCCTAAGTCGAGCACAGGGTAAAAGAGGGATATCCTCCCCGAAGAACTTTACCACGGCGTCTTCGCTAAAAGCGCCTCTTTCCCCTTGAAACGCGACCTCGGACATCGTGATTAACTCCCTCTAAATATAGCTTGAAACAAGCTTATATTCTCACTGGGAACCAAGCAGACGAGTTCATCACCCTCCCTTAGGATAGTGTCCACAGTTGGTATCTGAGATTCCACTTCATGGCAAATGACCGAGGATACAACAGAGCCCAATGGCAATGATAGCTCCCCAATTGGCTTTCCCACTGCTGGCGAATTCTTTCCCACCCTCACAAGCACAATTTCCAATCCCTTGTCTCTAATGGTAAATAGGCGAATCAAAGGAAAGAGCATGGTCTCGGCTTTAATGTGCTCCGAAACCAGGTACACGGCGTCTACGACGCATTCTATTCCTAATTTAGCAAATATCTTCTCATTCCTAGGAACGTTAATCCTAGCGATAACTCGAGGAACATTAAACTTTTCCTTAGCTATCTGGCACGCTGCCAGGTTATTGTCATCTTCACCAGTGACGGCGATAACCATCTCTGCTCTACTTATCCCTCCCTTGTTCAAAATGGCGATCTCTGAAGCGTCACCATGCAAGCACATGTCACCAAGTTCCTCCTCAATGTGCTCACATTTCCCGGCATCTTTCTCGATCACCAATACTTCATGCCCCTCATCAAGCAACTGCTTACACAGATAATGCCCCACGTCTCCACCACCGACGACTATAACGTACATCTCCCCCGGTTACCCTTCCAGCCTTTCTTTTAACAGGCGAACAAATACTCTTGTGGGGCTAATAGCCTCAACACCCAGCCCACTGTAAAAGTCCTCTCGCAGCGGGTCATAGATTCGACACAATACTCTGGGAACATCGAATATCTGCTTGGCGATTTGAGCTGCCATAGCATTCAGTTCATCATCGCGGGTCACTGCTACAAAGACATCAGCTTGCTCCATACCTGCTTTCCTAAGTACCTCCTCATCAGTGGCATCTCCCAAAAAGGCCATGCCACTGAAGTCAGGCGGTAATTTGTCAAAACTAGCATTATCTACATCGATAACGGTTACTTTGTGCCCCTCCACATCGAGTAAATGAGCCAATTCAGCCCCTATACGTCCACAGCCCATAATAATTACGTTCACTGTTTAACTTCAAGAAATGGAGTCTCGATATAATAAGACTCGGCAAGGAGCTTCTTTCAACACATAATAGACAGCCTTGCCCAGCTCAGGTATACCAGGTGCTTTCTTATAAGTAGTCGCCATTATTATTAAATCTATCTTTCTTTCCACGGCCTCATTAACAATGGCCGGCCCAGCATCTCGAGCTTGGAGCAGATCGGTCTCTATTTCGTAATCCGCATCAACAGCAGCATCCTCAGCGTGGGTAAGTATTTTCTCCGCCTTCTCGGTCTCTGAATCGACCTGGGTATCCAGAGAGAGGCTTCGCTCTACCTCAATAATATAAACAGCGTAGACTTTCGCTTTAGACTTCCTGGCTAAACTGCAAGCTAGCTCTATGACCTCCTCATCAGCACCACCGCCATTTGTAGGCACTAAAATGTTCTTTATCTCCATCATCAACTGGAGATATTAACCTGCTATCACTTTTTAGTCAACAGGCAATTTAACTTCCTGAGCCGAATGGATTAACGGTAACCGCTTTCGATAGCGAAATGCAAAGTAAACAATAAGTCCAAAGGCCATCCAGCCAAATCCAACCCAGCGGGCATAAGGTTGTGTTATGACTACCGCGAGCCAAACAGCACTGGTAAATGCTACCCCCAAAATAGCGGTTAGGGGCAAGTCGTATCCCCTAATCTTGATATTCCCTCGAATCTTGAAAGGGCGAGGAAGTTCAGGATGCTTTATCCGCAACCTGAGTATTGAGGCGTGAGCCATGCTGAAAGAAAAAAGGCAGCCAAAAACATACAAACCACCAAGTATAACAAAGGTGTTAGGGGCAAAGAATCCCGGAATGAGAAGCAAGGTAGCCACCAAGGAGAATAAGATTATGGGCTTGTAAGGCGTTCTGAATTTATGGTGAACTTTCGATAATGTCAACGGGATGAGCTGGAACCTTCCCAGGGCAAAAGTTAACCTGGAAATGCCCATAAGCCCGGCATTGGTAGCGATAATCAAAATGGTTGTTGCTAACACAGCTACCAATATGGGCAGGAGTTTCAGAATCCCTCCGAAAAAGGCGGTAATAACGATAATCCCTGCTGGGTTCGATGATAATCCTGCAGCTATCTCCTCAGGGACTATAGCTATAGAAAGCCCTTGTGCGATGCCAGCTATAGGGTCTCGTGCCCATTCTGAAGCCATCTCAATCGGTGTCATAGTGGAGAAAGCGGCTACCGATATGCCACTGAACAAAATCATCACCACGACTATCATCAAAATCATTGCTCTTGGGGCAGTTATCGTGGGGCGTCTTGTTTCCTCGGAAAGCTGTGAAATTGTGTCTACACCGGTATAAGCCAGGGTGGCTATAGCAATGCCAAGAATTAGACCGGATGCTGAAGGCCAGTTACCGATAACGTTATGAGAAAAGATTTCAGGGTGAGGAGCGAAAATGAACAAGATAGCCAGCAGTATGATAATTATCTGTGTAATTACATCCAGTAGAGCGAAAAAAGTATTAAGGATTGATGACTCCTTAACTCCGATGATATTGAGACACATCAAGAAAAAAATGATTCCCATAGCAACAAACGTGCCGGCTACTGGTTCTGCAAGTGGTTGCCAAAAATATCCCAGGTAAGCAGGGGCGGTGTAAGCAGAAATGGCGATAGTTACGATATAACTAAATGCCAGCGCCCAACCAGCCACAGAGGCGAATAAATCATTAAATCCATGACGGGCAAAGCTAGCTGAACCACCAGCCTCGGGCATCATCGCTGTGCCCTCAGCGTAAGAAAGGGCGGTAAAGATGAAGAAAATACCGGCAATAAGTAAAACTACAGGGGTTGCCCCAAAAGCGATTAGAGCTACAAGCCCCAGAGCATAATAGATGGATGAGCCAACATTACCGTAGCCAGCACTGAATAAACCAAATACTCCCAGGGCACGTCTTAAAGGATGAGCTTTGGCTCGGGGACGACGTACAAACTTGTCTCCCAGCTTGGGGTGCCAATCAGTACCCAAAATAAAGACCTACCATGTATCGCTGGTATTTTATTGTTGGGCGATTTTAGTTTACCCCGCGATCACTGTCAACAGCAATCCCTTTTTTTAGCTGTTCTAGCCATGCCATCGATTTAACCTCCCTCTGCAACAGATACGTTATATACTCCTGCATTAACTGCCTCAATTCTGAAGATAGCTTGGAAGACATTTTCACCCGGCTGGCAGTAGAATAATCGCAATCCTGCCACAGCCGAAGAACTTTTAATGCGTCAATTGAAATAGCGCGAGAGGCAAATTCCGCATGATTACATTCAGGGCATAGTGCTCCTCCTTGGCCAGGACTAAAAAAATTGAACCCCGGCTTAAGGGATGAACTACAGACAACGCATTTATGCAACTGAGGGCGATAGCCAAGATGATGAAGAAGCTGAAGTTCGAAATACCGTAATACAGTTTCGTCACCATTACTCGGTGATAGATTCTTCAAGGTATCAAGCAGTAAATCAAATAATGGCTCGTTGGGGCTACTCTCAGTAGTAAAAACATCAATGAGTTCCAAGATGTAAAAACCGCAAGAGATGCACCATAAATCGCCTCTCAAGCTCGAGAATCCATCCACAGTCTGGCTTTGAGTAATGATATCCAGGTTACGTCCCTTGGCCAGCATTAGCAAGCTGTAATTGGGAGGTTCTACATTACCACTTAGTTTACTTCCAGGACGACATGCCCCCTTAGCCACCGCCTTTAGCTTCCCAAATTCCAGAGTATAAAGAGTAACAATTTTGTCAGCCTCACCAAGCTTGGTCTGCTTAATGACAATAGCTTGAGTTTGATATGTACGGGGTGACGTCATTGACAGCCTTCAGAATTCTTGTCTGCTTTCCAATGCCTGGGCAAGCGTCACATCATCAGCATACTCCAACTCACCACCGAATGGTAACCCGCGAGCTAGACGGCTAACGCGAACACCCCGAGGTGCAAGAACCCGGCGCAAGTATAACACCGTTGTTTCGCCTTCCAGATTAGGATTGGTCGCCAGAATCACCTCATTAACCGAACCATCCTGAAGCCGAGATAACAGTTCATTTATCTTCAACTGCTCGGGGGCTATTCCTTGCGACGGGTTAATCGTTCCGTGAAGTACATGATATACGCCCTGATACTTCCCAGTCCGCTCCAAAGGCAGGATATCTGACGGTTTTTCCACGACACAGATTTTAGAATGGTCACGCTGTTTATCTTGACAAATAAGGCAAGGGTCACAATCGGTGATATTAAAACAGATTGAACAGAGTCCTATCTTCTCTTTAAGGTTCAAAATAGCCTCGGCCAGGGCTTTAGCTTCTTCGTCCGAATTGCGTAGCAAATAATAAACTAATCTTTGAGCACTTTTGGGGCCAATGCCTGGCAATTTGCTAAATTCCCCAATCAAGTTTGCTATGGGCTCAGCAACAAATGCCATCTCTTAAAGAATTCCTGGTAAATCAAGTCCACCGGTCAAGCTACTGAGATGTTTTCTGGCAAGTTCCTGTGATTTAGTGATGGCTTCATTAACCGCTGCCATGACTAAATCTTGAAGCATTTCAGTATCTTCAGCATTCACTACCTCCGGTGATATTTCCACCGAGCGAATTCTCTGGTGTCCATCAATTACCACTTTGACTGCGCTACCCCCGCTGGTAGCCTCAACGGTAATGTTCGCTAATTCCTCCTGTCCTTTAGCTAATTTCTGTTGAAATTGCTGTGCCTGACGCAATATCGATTTATCTATTTTCATCTTCCCAATTTATTGCTCCACAACTCTGCCACCCATTTCTACAGCAGCCTTGATTATCGGATCTTCCCTCTTTGACGAACTGGGCGCTCTTTTCTTCCGCTCAACTAATACGCACCTTACTTTACTGGGCTGCTGGAAAAACTCTTCAAGTTTCCTTTCTACCAGATGCTGATACTTGGGGTCTTCGATCTTTTCTTTATGGAACGAATAGTAGAAACCCAACACCAGGGTATCATCCTCCACTGCCACTGGCTCACAAGCACTGCGTAAAAAGGCATCCAGATTACCGTTTGAACCTTCGCCTTTCAAAGAATTGATAAACTCTTTCCACCGAGCCTGCACATAGCTAATGCCTTCGCTCTCCTCAACTTTTTCCGTCAATAAGGTAGATTCTTCACCAAATTTCTCAGAACTTTGCGGCAAGGTAGCCTCTGCAATTTCCGAAGGTCTATCGATGGTAACCTGCTGCCCACCGGCAAAGGACAAAACACAATCCACTAAGGCCATCTCCAAAGGTAAAGCAGAATAACTATCACCGCGAAAATCTATTCCGGCAAAAGATTTGATCGCCTTTAATAAATAATCCAGCTTAACACTGGCTACGGTTTCCTTCATTTCATTTAAGTCTTCATGGGTAACATCTATCGCCTCTTCACAATTGGATTTGGCTAACAATAAACCCCGAAAATATTCCACAAGTTCTCGATTAAATAAGCGGAGGTCAATGCCGTCGCTGTTGACGCTGTTGATAACCTGAAGACCAGCGGAGATATCCTCGTTGAGGACGTGCTTTGCCAATTGCCTGACCCTTAAATCGCTGGTTAACCCCAGAGCTGCCTGAACCTGTTCAAAATCAATCTTGCGACCGTAATAGCCTGCCAATTGCTGCACTAAGTTTTCTGCGTCACGAAGACTCCCCGTAGCCGCTCGAGCGGTAGCCCTCAGAGATTCAGACTCAATCTGGATATCCTCTTTTTGACATATCATCTTCAGTTTATCCACTATCGCTGATTGTCCCAGGCGACAAAAGTTAAACCGCTGGCATCTCGACACTACTGTGGATATCACCTTGTGTGGCTCAGTGGTAGCTAAGACGAAAATTACATGAGGTGGTGGCTCCTCCAGAGTTTTCAACAGGGCATTGGAAGCTGCTTCAGTAAGCATGTGGACTTCATCTATGATGTATACCTTGTAGCGGGTGATGCTGGCGCTATAACCCACCCTTTCCCTGAGATTGCGAATCTCGTCAATGCCACGGTTGCTGGCAGCATCTATCTCCACTATGTCCAGAGAGCTTCCCTCGGTAACGGAGCGGCAAATATCACAATTGTTACATGGTTCGCCCCCTTGTTGACTGGGACAATTAACTGCCTTGGCCAGGATACGCCCTGTACTTGTTTTGCCAGTGCCTCGAGGACCACAAAAAAGATAAGCATGGGCTATTTCCCCGCTCTCCACAGCACGGCACAAAGTCCTGGTTATCGGCTCCTGCCCTACTACTTCAGCAAAACTCTGCGGTCGCCACTTACGATAGAAAACTTCAAACCCCATGTGATATCTCTTATTATACTCCCCACAATAAAATTCCTAAAGGGATTTTGTCTATTATTGGCTTGATTCTCGGTTATGACGGGAAATGAAAAAGTTCAATTAACCTGATGGCAGAAATACGACAGCGGTAGCCGTTTGGAACGGCTACCGCTGCCTTGCTAAAACGCACTAACTAGGGAGCAACAGAGTAGGATGTAAGCTCCCTGGTCTCCACACCAGCCCAGAGGGCGGCCTCTACCTCCTTTACAACTGATTTCACCGTAGTTGTGTTGATCCAGTACTCGTTGACATAAGTGCCCGGCTTTCCGGACTCGGATACCACCAAATGATAGCAGTCGAATGTTCCCGCGGGCACGGTAATACTCTCTACACCAAGTACCTCAAACTCTAAATCAGTAATTTCATCCAGGACACCAGCTACAACACGCACTGAACCGCTCCAGGTCTTCCCAACCTCAAAGGGATAGCCATAATCTCCAGCAAGAGTCCAGGTAACGGTGGATGGCAACCCGGGAAGCTCCGAGATTGCTGAACTCAGTTTCAGGTACACCAGAGCGTCTTTGCTGGTCCATATATCAGCCGTCTCGATATGTAACGTTAGCGGCATATCGGCGGCGTCACGGGTCGCCGCAGGCTCGAAGACACCAGCGGACTTGTAACAAGCTTCATCCCCCACCGCCTCTTCACCTACCACGGTGACCGTTAATTCACAAGTATCTTGTTCGGTCTTGCCCCCTGGATTTGCGTACGAGCATTCCATTACCCAGTAGTCACCAACAGACTGGGTTGGCGCCCCTTCGACTGGTGGAGCTCCCTCTTCACTTACAGTGAAACTTTTACTCTTGCTGTCATCAGGGGTTGACACAGTCGCCGTGTAGTCGCCTGCAGTTGTTGCATCGTAACTGAAGCTGACGCTGCTGCTTGCGCCACCGGCTAATGCGCTGACAGACTTGCTATCAGTGGCGCCATCGACGGTTAAGCTAACAGCACAATCGCCAGATTGTTCACCTACATTAGTGACAGTGGCAGAGATGGTAACCGTGTCATTAACAACCGGCGCTGATGGCGAAACAGTTACGCTGGAAAGCGTAAACTCGGCAGGCGTCGCCTCACCACATGCCGCCAGAAAGCTTACTGCCAGCAGCAAAACAATCATCACACCAAAAACCCTTTTCATTTCCGTACCTCCTTTTTGTTCTTACCCTTTATTATATTTACAAATAACATATAATATGCCCTATGCTTTGTCAATAGTTTTATAACAAACTTTCAAGATTATAACCCTTTATTGGCAATATAGATAGCCAGATCAGCGAGACGACAACTATAGCCCCACTCATTATCATACCAGGCCAGCACCTTTACCAGATTGCCATCGATAACCATAGTACTCAAGGCATCAAAAATAGCGCTGGCAGGATTACCCTTAAAGTCCGAGCTTACCAGGGGTACATCGCAGTATTCCACGATACCTTTGAGTTCCCCTTCAGCAGCTCTCTTAAAGGCATCATTGATCTCTTCAACGGTCGCTTCCCTATTCAAATCAGCAACGAAGTCAACGACAGACACAGTCGCGGTAGGCACTCTTATGGAGATGCCATGTAGTTTCCCTTCAAGCTCAGGAATAACCACGGTTACCGTGCGAGCTGCACCAGTGGTGGTAGGTATGATATTAACAGCGGCAGCCCGGGCACGACGCAAATCGCGATGAAACACGTCCAGGATTTTCTGGTCATTGGTGTAAGAATGAATGGTGGTCATCAGTCCATGTGTAATCCCGAAATTTTGATGCAGCACCTTGACCACCGGGGCAATGCAGTTAGTAGTGCAGGAACCATTGGAGATGATGCGATGCTTATCCGGGTCATATTGCCCTTCATTGACGCCGAGGACGATGCTTATATCCTCCCCACGGGCTGGCGCTGAGATAATCACCTTCTTTGCCCCGCCTTGGAAGTGGCTCGCCGCCTTACCAGCCTCGGTGAAAAGCCCCGTTGATTCAATCACAATATCCACCCCAAAATCACGCCACGGAATTCGAGCAGGGTCTCGTTCAGCTATTACCTTCACTTCCCCACCATCAACTGTAATAGAGCCCTCCTGGGCCTCTACCCTGCCCGGATAAACACCATAATTGCTATCATACTTAAAAAGGTGGGCGTTAGTCTTAGCATCGGTGAGGTCATTGACCGCCACCACCTCCATTTCATCGCCACACCGCTCCTTAATCGCCTTCAGAGTTAGTCTGCCAATACGCCCGAAACCATTGATACCAATTTTTATGCTCATTCTTGCCCCCTTTCCATTAGTCCTTAACTAAAAATGAAGAAACACCATGTTTGTCAATTTTCCCAATCTTGTCCTGCAAGGCCAGTAACCTGATATGGGCAGCAGTTTCACGCACAGCAAGTCTCTTGTCCCAAATTCCTAAATCCTCAAAGGCAACGCCCCCGGACTCAACCTTCCAGGGAATTTCTGTAGCTATTTGATAAATTGTCTTTAGATCGTCATTTAGAGCCTTTATGATGTCCATATTCCTTTGTTCCCGATGGCGAACTATGTCCTCTATTCTGAGCTTTAGACTATTGAACACTGACCCATGTCCTGGGAAAACAAAATTTACTCTGCGGTTTTGCACCTTTTTCAGGGAATCCATGTAATCACCTAGGGGATTATCACCCGATTGGGGATGAAGACCTACATGAGGGAAACTATTATACAAGACGAGGTCTCCACAAAATAGCCAGCCCTTCGTTGGCTCACGAAGACAAATATGTCCCGGCGAGTGCCCTGGAGTATGCAGCACCTCAAAATCGAATGCGCCGTTGGAAATCTCATCGCCTCCCTCCAGAACAACTTCAGGCACTTCAGGAGAAACAAATTCTCGCAGCCACAGTGAAGCTTTTGCAAAGCCAGACAACTCTCCCATGGGAACACCATAGCTAAAAAGCTCCGCTTCTACTTTCCTAAGAAGTTCCTCAAAGTTCACGTATCTTAGATTGATAAGCTCCTTCTCAAGCTTGTGCATAGCTATTTTGGCTCCACAAAGTCCCTTCACCTTACCTGCCAGCCCATAGTGGTCCGGGTGAATATGCGTGACGACTATTTGCTTAATATCACTCAGCTTGAGCCTGTCCCATTCCAGTCCCTGAATAAAAGCCATGAGACCATCAGGACTATCCCAACCAGTATCGACCAATATGCTGCCCTCATTGCCCTCAACAACATATACATTGGTATCCCCCGATATGCCCTTAGGGAAGGGAATTTTCAGTTGATGAACACCGGCAACTATTTCCACGATTTCATTTTCTCCAGGTTGTAAAAGGCTTGCTTACCCGGGTAGCGAGCACCTTCTCCAAGCTCTTCTTCTATCTTGAGGAGACGATTATACTTAGCCAACCTCTCGCCGCGGCAAGGAGCACCAGACTTAATGAATCCCGCCTGAGTGGCTACCGCCAAATCAGCTATGGTGGTATCCTCAGTCTCACCGGAACGGTGGCTAATTACAGTTGTCCATCCCGCCTTTTGTGCCCTTTCAATAACGGCAAGAGCCTCGCTAAGCGTGCCTATTTGATTCGGCTTGATAAGGATTGAGTTAGAGGCTTTCTCAGTAATTCCTCTTTCAAGACGTTCCATATTGGTGACATAAAGGTCGTCGCCAACAAGCTGAATCTCTTTACCTAATTTAGCCATAAGCAACAACCACCCTGGCCAGTCATCCTCCCCCAAACCATCTTCAATGCTAATAACAGGATAATCGGATACTAACTTAGCATAGTAATCTACCATCTCCACCGAAGTAAGAGTAATCTCTTCACGGGATAAAAAATACTTGCCATCCTGGTAAAAGCTGCTCGCTGCCGGGTCAAGGGCGAGAAGCAAATCCCCTCCAGCTTTATAGCCCGCCAGGTCAATAGCAGCCAATATCACTTCCAACGCCTCCTTACTGGAAGAAAGCTGTGGGCCAAAACCACCCTCGTCGCCTATGTTGGTGTTCAAACCCTTATCTTTGAGAACTCTGCCTAAGGAGTGATACACTTCACTGCCCATTTGCATAGCTTTGCCAAAATTAGCAGCACCGACAGGCACGATCATGAACTCCTGAAAATCGGTGGAGCCCAGGGCATGTTTGCCACCATTCAAGATATTCAGCATTGGAACAGGCAATAGGCAGGCTTTTGCCCCACTTAAATAACGATACAATGGCAGCCCCAGGAAATTGGCGCCTGCATTAGCTATTGCCAGAGATACTCCCAGCATGGCATTAGCGCCAAGACGAGATTTGTTAGCTGTACCATCAAGCTCAATTAGCTTCTGGTCTATAGCTGTTTGTTCCAATGCAGACATGTCAGCTATCTCGGGGGCAATCTCACTATTGACATGGTCTACGGCCTTTAAGACGCCAAGCCCGTTATACCTGCTCTTATCACCATCACGAAGCTCAACAGCCTCGTATTTGCCTGTGCTTGCCCCCGAAGGAACAGAAGCCACACCAACAACGCCATCAATTAGTGTTACCTCTACCTCGATAGTGGGGTTGCCCCGAGAATCGAGAATCTCCCTGGCTTCAATGCTCTCAATGCTTACCATTTCCAAATGCATTTTGAACTCGACTAGCCCGCTTCATTACCAGCCCCATCGTATCACTGCGAGCCCCCATCGTCAGCCCCCATTGTGTCATTGCGAGCGAAGCGAAGCAATCCCTCAATTTTCACGCTTCCTGGCCAGAGAGATAGCCTTATCCACCGCCTCTCCAGCATTACCAACCCTGATTATAGCATCGACCTCTTTACCATTCCGAGATAGTGACCAGGTATTCAATCCAATAACCGGTATGCCACTCTTCAAGGCATAGGCAATCTCGCTGAGCGTTCCATAGTTGCCCCCAATAGCGATCACTGCCTGGGCTGATTTGACCACCGCCATATTTCTGGCATAGCCTACCCCGGTGGCTATAGGAATGTCTACCCATCGGTTAGCCATACTGATATCCTCACCGGGCAAAACGCCAATACTCATGCCGCCTTTTGACCTGGCTCCACGACAAACCGCCTCCATAACGCCTCCCAACCCACCACATACTATGGTGGCACCCTGTTGGGCTAAACCTTCACCAACGGCTTCAGCTAATTTAGCTTCCTCCGCTGAACAGGAGGAATCTCCAATAACAGCGATTACCATTTGTGCCTCAAGCGATATATTATCAGCTAAAGCCTTAAAATAAAATCTCTGCAGGTATAATTCAACACAAGGCTTATCGTCATTGCCAGCCACCTTTGCTGTCATTCCGAGCCGCTTTTACCGTCATTGCGAGCATCCTCCCTTGTCACTGCAAGCACCCTCACTGTCATTGCGAGCCAAGGGCGAAGCAATCTCAAGTTTCCCTGAGCTAATTAAACTTGTCCATTGCTGCCCGGATGTCCTGGGTAAGGAAACAGTCGATTGCCTCAGCCACGGTAATGATAGCCGACCTGATTAGTTCCTTCTCCTGTGTGGTAAAATCGCCAAGCACATAACTAACTATGGAATCCTCGTCATCCTGAGCAGGACGACCAATGCCTACCCTGATTCGGGGGAAATCTTCGCTCCCCAGAGTGGAAATTATTGACCTCATTCCCTTGTGTCCTCCCGCACTACCCCTCGGACGAATCCGAACTTTGCCCAGGGGCAAGTCAAGGTCGTCATAAATTACCAGAAGATTGCTCAACGGAACATCACATTTCTCCACCAGGCAACCCACCACCCTGCCACTAATGTTGACGAATATCTGTGGCCTGGCCAGCAGCAATTTACTGCCAGCTACTTCACCAACACCTATCCTGGCCCGGCATTGCCTCTTATCAAAGCGGATGGAATGATGCCTGGCGAAATAATTCAGGCAGCGAAAGCCAACATTATGCCGATTATGAGCATAAGTCTTGCCCGGATTGCCCAAGCCAACAATGAGTTTCATGGAAACCTGTGCTATATTATAGACCAAAAACTACGCCTTTTATTCTTATGGGAGAAAACATGAAGGAATATAACTATTGCCCGATTTGTGCCACATCTCTGCGAATGGGAATGATTGAAGGAAGAACGAGGAAATACTGCCCCGAATGCGATTTCGTTGATTACAAGAATCCCCTGCCAGTAGCATTGGCTGTAGCGGTAAAAGATAAAAGGTTTCTACTCATTAAAAGAGGATTACCACCCAAAAAAGGTATGTGGGGATCCGCTTCAGGTTTTATTGAGATCGGAGAAACACCGGAGGAAGCTTGCTTAAGGGAGCTGGAGGAAGAGACCGGGGTATCTGGAGAAATAGTAAAATTGATCGGGGTAGCCAGGATAGAGGACAAGGAACTTTACGGAGACATGCTGGTAGTGCCATACCTGGTTAATGTAAAAGACGAAAAGCTAGCTCCTGGAAGCGAGGTAGAGGATGCTAGATTCTTTGATATAGCTGAACTACCCGGTTATTACAGTTTCTTTCTCAAAGACATCATCGAAGAGATTCAAAATCAGGAAGTATTCTGATTTAGCAATTCTAAGAATTCAGCTTCGCTAAGTGTCTCTATCCCCAGTTTTTTCGCCTTAGCTAACTTTGAACCAGGGTCAGCGCCAACCACTAGATAAGATGTCTCTTTAGTCACGTCCGAGCCAGCTTTGCCACCCAGTTCCTTGACCATCGCCTCTGCCTCGGAACGGGTGAAAGACTCCAGCTTCCCGGTGATGACAAACTCCAAACCAGTTAGAGGTAATTCTTCAGGCTTTGCTTCGGCAACTCTTTCCTTCCCCAGTTTCACTCCAGCTTTCCTTAATTTTTCAATAATATTTCTATTCCCTTTCTGCCTGAAGAAGGCAACGATGCTATCAGCTATCTTGGGGCCAATGGAGGGAAGGAATAGAAGCTCTTCCCGGCCAGTTTTGGCCATCTCGTCAATACTGGAAAACTTATCCGCCAGTAACTCAGCGTATTCCTCACCAACGTGTAAAATCCCCAGAGCGAAGATGACTCGTGCTAACGGTCTGTCCTTGCTTTTATCAATAGATTCAAGCGCATTAGAGACGCTTTTATCAGCCATCTTTTCCAACCCGAGAAGCTGTTTCGGGGTAAGATAGTACAAGTCAGCCACATCCTTGACCAATCCCTTTTCAAACAAAGCCTGACACAGCTTTTCCCCCACACCATCTATATCCATAGCATTACGGGCGACGAAGTGCTTGATTTGCTCCAGAGCCTGGGCGGGGCAGGCAGAGTTGGTGCAGCGGTGCATAGCTTCATCCTCAGGCTTTATCACCTCAGCACCGCACACCGGGCAATGACCGGGCATATGGAACTTCTTCTCTTTACCAGTGCGTTTGCTGACTACAGGACCAACAATCTCCGGTATAACCTCCCCAGCCCGCTGCACGATAACGGTGTCCCCAATCCTGATGTCTTTCCGATGAATATCCTCCTCATTATGCAGTGCCGCTGAGCTAATAACCACGCCGCCTACATGAACTGGCTCCAAAATGGCATAAGGGTTAAGACTTCCCGTCCTGCCCACATTTATGCCGATGTCAACGAGACGAGTGGTGCCTTGTACAGCAGGGAACTTGTAGGCAATCGCCCACCTGGGCTCACGGGCTACCGTGCCCAGCTCTCCCTGAAAGACAATCGCGTTAACCTTCACCACCATGCCATCAGTTCCATAAGGCCAGCTTTCTCGACCCTCCACCCATTTCTGATGGTATTCCTCCGCCTCATCAATAGTGTGGCATAAAGCTATGTCAGGATTTACCTTGAAGCCTAATGACTTAAGATATTGCATAATCTCCCAGTGCGTATCAGGCACTGTTTTCCCCTCCACAGGACCCAGTCCGTAGACAAATATGTCCAGTGGCCGTTTAGCGGTGATGCTGGAATCAAGCTGCCTCACCGAACCGGCAGCCGCGTTCCTGGGATTGGCAAAAAGAGGAAGCCCTTCCCTGGCTCTCTCTTCATTAAGCTTCTTGAATCCTTCCCTGGGAATATAGACTTCGCCTCTGACCTCAAACCTTGGCGGTGCTTTTTCCTTTGGCACAGAGAGTGGAATACTTCTTATAGTCTTCAAATTCTGAGTGATATTCTCCCCCCGGTAACCATCGCCCCGAGTTGCCCCGGTGACGAACAGACCATCAATATAGGTTAATGCCACCGCCAGTCCATCAATTTTAGGCTCACAAACAAGGTCAAAATAGCTGCCACCTAAAAGGTTGCTTGCCCGCCTGTGCCAGGCAGCCAAATCTTCATAAGAAAAAACATTAGCCAGACTGAGTAACGGCTCAGGATGTTCTACGACGCCAAATTCCTCGACAGGAGGAGCCCCAATCCTTTGAGTGGGCGAATCGGAGGTGATAAGCTCAGGATGCTCAGCCTCAAGCTGGCTGAGCTCCCGCATCAGCTCGTCATATTCTTCATCGCTAATTTCGGGACTATCGAGGACATAGTAGCGATGATTATGATAATTGATAACTGAGCGCAGCTCTTCTATCCGCTGCTTCACTTCAGCCACACCTCCCGTGGCACAACCTGAGAATTACTAAGAAACAAGCCCTATGGCGCGAGCTATTTTTTCTCTTTGGAACCCGGTATCGCCAAAGGCAATGCTTGCCGCCTTAGCCCTCCTGTAGTAAAGCCCTGGCTTGAACTCCCTATGAGTGCCATTGCCACCATACAATCTTATCATCAATCTGCTAAGCTCTTTATAATTCTGGTTTACATATGATTTAGCCATAGCAACTTCTTTGGCGCAGGGGAGACCCTCCGATTCCATCCACACTGCCTTATAGACCAGATATTTACTGGTAGTCAGGCTGATGAACATATCAGCCATTATGTGTTGAAGTGCCTGGAACCGGGCAAGAGGCTCGTCATATTGAACTCTATCCTTTAAGTAATCATTGGTCATAGGAACAATTCCATCCATGGCGCCAAGGGACTCACTGGCTTTGGCAATGGCTGCTCTTTCCATAACCTTACTGACAATAGGCAATCCTTTGTCCAGCTCGCCCAGTATGTTTTTCTTGGGTACAGCAACATCTTTAAAGCTTACCTCACACAGCTTCTCCATGCCTATGGTGGGTATCACTTCGCAATGAATTCCAGGAGCCTTGGCATCCACTATGAACAGGGTAATGCCGTCTTCAGGTGAAGCACCTGCCCTGGTTCTGGTAACGACTATCATATAATCAGCATTGATAGCTTGCTCTACAAAGAGCTTGGTGCCGTTAATTACAAAGTCATCTCCCTTAGGCGCTGCTTTGACCGCGATACCGGAGGCATCATGTATATCGTCAGCTTCAAGTAAAGCCAGGGTAAAAATCAATTCTCCATTGGCTATCTTTGGTAGAAACTCCTTTTTCTGCTCCTCACTTCCAGCATCAAGAATAGGGTAAGCACCCTCAAGCACAGTGCAAAAGAAAGGTCCAGGAGCGATATTTCTTCCCATTTCCTCCAGGACAATGGTCAAGTCCTGGAACGTCATTCCCATGCCTTCATATTCCTCGGGAATAACCAAACCCATCCAGCCCAACTCAGCCATTCCCCTCCAAATTTCAGGATCATGCCCTGTATCCGACTCCTCCATTTCCCTTACCTTTGCCTCGGGATATTTCTCCACAAGGAAATCGGCTGTCGATTTCCTCAGCATTATCTGTTCTTCTGTGAAACTAGTATCCATATTCCCTCCTTATTTTGCTGCTTGAGCTGTAGCTAGAGCTTTCTCTATAGATACCGGCGAAAGTGGCCTGGGCATGTTTAAACCATACCACGCAATGATGTTCTTCTGTATCTCATTGGTCCCCATAGAGATGGTCAGTACAAAAGCCGCCTGATACATGCTTTCCCAAATACCTTTCTGACGTGCCCACCTGGAGGCGCTAACCTGACCATAGGAGCCTAATATATCACTTCCGAGAGCGCCCAGGCGCTCATATATGTCCCCGATGAACACCTTCGCTGCTGATGATTCAAATAGCGCCGCTAACTGATTTCTATTTTGCTGATCCGCTATGTAATACGCCAGAGTACGAGATGCCTCGATTTCGGTAGCCATCTCAGCAACCTTATTGCGAATAAATGGGTCCTGCGCCAGAGGCCTGCCGCCCACTTTTGTCTCATTGCAATACTCCACTAACGTTTCCAGCAACCGCCCCACCGCGGAGACAGCCAGTACATTAGACCTTTCAAAATTAACCAGGGCCTGACTGACTGCCCACCCTTGATTCTCCTCTCCAACAATCTGGTCCGCAGGAATATGCACATCATCAAAGAAGACCTCATTATACATATGCATCCTGTTCAGATATTCGAGAGGATTTATACTGATCCCTGGTGTCTTCATGTCCATTAGTAAGAATGAAATGTTACGACGTTTACGACCCTGGGGGTCGGTTCTGAACAAGCCAAAGCCCCAATCAGCATTATGAGCATTTGTGGTCCAGGTCTTCTGACCATTTATCACATACTCATCGCCCTTCCTTATCGCAGTAGCGGTAATAGCTGCCAAATCTGAGCCAGCATTAGGCTCACTATACAGCTCACACCATAACGTATCGCCATTCCCAATCCCAGGTAGGTATCTATCTTTCACTTCTTTGTTTCCCATAGCGATAAGCGTAGGGCCAAGCATTTCTATTCCAAAGATATCAACGCCAGGCAGACTGTAATATCCTCTGGCCTCACCAAAGAACACGCGGTCCATATGACTTCCTACCCCTCCATACTCCGGAGGCCAGCCAAGCCGAAGCCACCCCCGCTTGGCGAATTCCTTACGGCAACGCGTTATGTAAGCCTGGTTCGCCTTCTCATACTCGGCTTCTATGCCTTCTATGAAATCCTTGGGCTTTTCTTTACTTAGCTCCTTGCAACCATCAAAAAATTCCTTCCTCCTCTTCTCCTCTTCCTCCGAAAGTTTAAAGTCCATCCGTAACCCTCCTTGTTGAATTTATTCCTCAGAAGACCTTACCATAGCCTATTTCCCAAGAACATTTTATTTCCCCACCCATCAACCCCAAACCGCTCAATTTTACAACCCCCTGCCCTCTATGTCAAATGCCAGATTGCACGCCCATTTAGGCACAACCTCCTCTTTGTCATTACGAGGCACACCCCCTCTGTCATTGCGAGGCACAAAGTGCCGAAGCAATCTCATTGCATCTACTTGTTCAGCGTTATAGTATTTACCAAACCGATGACCGCAAAAGCTATAGAGTGGCTCGATAACGAGCTGCGGATTTTAGACCAGAGCAAGCTTCCTCATCAGCAAATCTTCATTGACCTGTCCGATTACCAGGATGTCGTTTCGGCTATTAAAACGATGCAAATTCGGGGCGCGCCCGCTATTGGCGTCGCAGCTGCCTATGGTATCGCCTTAGGCGCGCAGAAGATAGAGGCGGAAAATAGAACCCACTTCTTTAACGAGTTTGGCAAAATCCTGGAAGCCTTCGCCACCTCGAGGCCTACCGCAGCCAACCTCTTTCGTGCCATTGACAGGATGAAAAAGGCTGCCCGCGGCAATGATGTTTCTGAGATAAAAAGAACGCTCATCGATGAAGCAAAACAAATTCACCATGAGGAAATAGAGGCAACCACAAAGCTCAGCCAACTGGGAGCCGAGCTCATCGAAGGCGGCTTTACTATCCTCACCCACTGCAATGCCGGCTCTTTAGCCACCGCAGGCTATGGCACTGCTCTCGGGGTAATCAAAGCGGCTAACGAGCAGGGAAAGAGAGTAAGCGTAATCGCCACCGAAACTCGCCCCCTGCTGCAGGGAGCAAGGCTCACTGTCTGGGAGCTGAAGCAAGAAAATATTCCAGTAACCTTAATCACCGACTCCATGGCGGGCTATTTTATGAGCCAGGGCAAAATAAACTGCGTTATCGTTGGCGCCGATAGGATCGCCGCCAATGGCGATATCGCTAACAAGATTGGCACCTACGCCCTGGCAGTGCTGGCTAAGGAAAATAACGTTCCCTTCTATGTCGCTGCCCCGACCAGCACCATCGACCCATCGCTGTCTTCAGGAGCAGAAATTCCTATTGAGCAGCGAAGCCCCGAAGAGGTAACCCATATCCAGGGAATCCATATCGCCCCGGAGGGTGTAAATGCAGCCAACCCCGCCTTCGATATAACCCCCCACAAATACATAGCCGCCATCATCACCGAGAAAGGCATAATAAGAGAGCCCTTCGCTTTCGCTCCTCAGTGACACGCAAATGCGGGCAAAGTTGGGGACAGACTACAAGAAGATTAAACGCAACTGCGTGTGGTGAGAGGTGCAATACCAAGCTATATGGTATACTGTCAGTAGCTTGTGGATGATGTTATG
>Ga0307421_1000229_pt1 | contig 36298 bp, 27 predicted proteins | sample SalMarWE160270MG_FD_202163 | JGI IMG/M metagenome (GOLD analysis project Ga0307421, IMG submission 202163) | Salt marsh sediment microbial communities from the Plum Island Ecosystem LTER, Massachusetts, United States - WE1602-70 | ecosystem: Environmental > Aquatic > Marine > Intertidal zone >... | reverse complement strand
AGCGATTTTATGCTTTAATCTGAGCTAATAAACAGAATAGGATTGTTTTATTTTCTTCCCGTGTGCCGGGATTTCCAACTGCCAGCAGGCATTAGCAAGTTGCGGACAAACGAGACGTGATATTTTAACCCGCCTTAAAATTCAGGCTAATGGTGCGGATCAGCTCGTTTCTGCTAACAGGTTTTGAAAGGTAATCAGAAAAGCCGGCAGCTAAGACTTTTTTCCGATCTTCTTCCTGGGCATATGCTGTAAGGGCAATGACAGGTATATCAAGCTGCATTTTTTTTATTTCTTCAAAAGCTTCATACCCGTTCATTCGCGGCATTTTCAGATCCATGAGAATAATATCTATATTATCATTTGACTTAAGGGTATTTATCGCTTCAATACCGTTTTTCGCCCAGGATATTTCTGCTTTTAATTTTTTTAATGCTGTATTTATATAATGAAAATTCGAAGGTTCATCTTCAACTACCATGATATTGCTTCCCTCAAGATGTTCAATATTTATCTCAGCCCCGGCTATTGCTTTGCTTTTTTCAATAGTAATGCTTTCAGGCGAAGTGTTTGGCAGAGAGAAATAGAATACAGACCCTTTGCCGGGGGCTGAGTCAAGCCATAGTTTACCTCCCATAAGTTCTATCAGACTTTTTGATATTGAAAGGCCGAGACCTGTACCACGGTATAATTTTGCTTTTTCTTCAACTTTTACAAACCGGTCGAATATTGTCTTTTGGTCTTTTTCTGAGATACCTATACCGGTATCTTTTACAAAAAACCTTATCTCCGATCTTTCTACCGAATATCCAAAGCTAATGACCCCGTTATTTGTATATTTAATAGCGTTGTTCAACAGATTGGATAATACCTGCCTGAGCCTGACCGGGTCCGAAAAAATGATAAATTTATTATCAGAATCCCGGGGAGCAGTATATATTATGTCTATTTTATGTTTGCTGTTTTTAACCTGCTCGGTATATGTTACATATAATTCATTAAAAATATCATCCAGGGCAAAATAATCCTTCCTGATCTCCAGTTGCCCGGCTTCGATCTTTGAGATATCGATGATATCATCAATTAGTTTTAACAGGCTTGCAGAATTGTTATTAATATATTCAAAGCAGGTTGCCTTTTCTTCGGGTGTAATGTCTCCCTGGTCGAGAAGGGAAGAAAAACCAATGATGGCATTAAGGGGTGTGCGGATCTCATGCGACATATTGGCAAGAAAGGATGATTTAAGGTTGTCTGATTCAACAGCCTTTTCTTTAGCGATTTCCAGATCACGGGTGCGTTCCTGTACTTTTCTTTCGAGTTGTGAGCGATGCATCTCAATCTCCTTTTTCTGCTCTTCAATCATCTGGTTACGATTAATGAGCTCGGCATTTGTCTCGTGTAATTTCCGGGTACGTTCCCGTATTTGATTTTCAAGGATCTCTTTTGCCCGGTTTACCCTTTTGATATTGATACTATAAATACTGATCCCTGCAAAAAGAACGATCAATACCGCGGAGATACGGAACGCCCATGTGGCATAAAAAGGGAGGGTGATCGTAATTTTCATACTTATGCCTTCATTATTCCAGTTTCCCAGCTCGTCGGCGCCCCTGACAAGAAACAGGTATTCTCCCGGATCAAGGCTGTTGTATGTAACATAATTCCTGTTTTCATTATTTTTCCATTCTTTGTCCAGTCCTTTTAACATATATAAGAATTTGTGCTTGTAAGGATCACTGTAATCGGCAAGAATGAATTCAATGGAGAGGTAATTCTCATTGTGCTTTAGCTCAAGTTCCTTATATTCCGAAATATCCCTGAGAATATCCTGATCAAATACCTTCACTGACGTAATGACCATGGGAGCTGTAACATGAGTTTTTTCCACACTATCCGGATGAAATATATTGAATCCGTTGTGTCCCCCGAAAAGCATATATCCTCCTTCAAGCACTTCACTGACACCTACCTCAAAGATATTTCCCTGCAGACCGTAATCTTTATTGTAATTAACTACTGTTTCGTTAAAAGGATCAAATTTGGATATACCATTGTAGGTGCCCAGCCATAAGTTCCCGCTGGTATCTTCTTCAATACTTACGATGAAGTTGGTGGGTAAGCCGTCATCAGTAGTATAATGGTAAAAAGTATCCCGTGAACTGGTAAATTTATTCAAACCGTTTGCTTTTGTCCCGATCCATAAGTTCCCCTGCCTGTCACTATAGACAGGCCTGATCATGTTGCCGGCAATACCGTTTTCATTATCAGCGCCCTTTTCATAATGTACAACTTCGCCGCTTGCAGGGTCAAATCCATATAATCCGTTGTACCTTGTTGAAAACCAGATAACATTATAATTGTCCTGGTAAATGTGTAGTATGTCATTATTGGGATTTGTAAAAAAGTTGTTTCCTGATAAGTCGTACCGCTGAACAATATCCTTTTTTCTGTTGTATATGAAGGGACCGTTAATAGTGCCAAGCCAGAGGATATTCTGATTGTCGGAAAACATGCAACTTATCGAAGGGCTTTCATAAAGCCTGAATATGCCGGTTTTCTTGTCAAAATGATCCAGGCCGGCATGTGTTCCGATCCACAGATCGCCTTCTTTGTCATTTGTTATAGCTTGTATTTTGTTGGAAATGATCCCGTTTGGATTTGTATTTCTGTACTGGTAATTGGTAATTATCCCGTTGGTAAGATCAAATCTGAATAATCCTTCAAATTTTGTTCCTATCCAGTAAATGTTGTCGTCTTCCCTGTCAGTATAAAAGGATAAAATATATTTGTCTTTTAAAGGTAAGAAGCCTTTGTATTTATTTGGCCATTTTGTGAAGATCTCTTTGTTCATTTCGTGTTTGAAAAGGCCTTCAAATTTTGTGCCTATCCAAAGAATTCCTGTCATGTCCTTGTATATATAGCGAATATGGCCGCTTTTTAATCCTCCGTCAACATCTTGCTGTTTCCTTATCCGGAAATAATTTTCCGTGCGGGGGTCAATGACGATAATGCCTGATGTATAACTTCCTAACCATAATCTTCCGTTATCTTCCTTATATATAGTATTGATCCCTTCCGAACCCAGTTCATCCCTGTCTTCAACATTATAATTCCATCGAATAAATGTATCTTCACTCACATCATATTTATCCAGTCCTTGGTGGGTGCCAATCCACATATCACCTGCAAAATCTTCATTTATTGCCCAAATAGTATTGTGAACGGGGGCATTGGTGATTAATTCTGATTTTTTCCATTGTCTGCAGGTTTCATTTTCCCGGTCAAACCGTATCAATCCACTATTGGTTCCGAGGTACAAATACTTGTTATTATATTCATAAATCGTATTTACAGTGATTTCAACTCCTTCGGTTTCCGGACTTCCAAGATGAATAAAATTTGTAAATGTATCGTCCCGCGGGTTGTATCTTGCCAGGCCTTTTCCCGTGCCTGCCCATATCGTGCCTTTTTTGTCACGGAAAACCGTTCTGATCAAATTATCCGGTATTGTATTCGTATCATCAGGCTCGTGCATGTAAACACGGAATTTGTTGTTATAACGGTCATAGCGGTTAAGGCCATTGTCTGTGGCAATCCACAGGTAACCCGTATCGTCTTCCATAATGGTATTAACATAATTACTTGAAAGGCTTTCCGGGTCCCCAGGATCATTATTATACAGGGTGAATGTATTGCCCGCATATCGGCACACTCCCATGGCTTCAATCGATATCCATAAAATACCTTTTGAATCCTGGTATATATCACGAACATTTACTCCCGGCAATCCCTGTTCAAATGAAATTTGTTTGAAGGAATAATAATTCTCAAAAGCGTGTAAAACCGGTTTATAAGGAATAAACAGGGAAAAAAATAAGCAGATCAGATAAAAATGAAGAGGGCTACTCTGCCGTTTTGGTCGCATTCCTATAATCGTTTTCATAGGATACTGATTATGGAACATTTATGTTTCATTATAAAGTTATAATTTTTAATGATTTAATAACACAAGTCAGGCCGGTTTTTTGCCATTATGGCAGTACTCACATCATGCATGAACAAAGATGCGCGATTCATTATAGGTAGTCCTGACGGTAATATCGTCATTGAATTCGGGATTTCTGATGATGGCCGCTGTCTGTATGATATTTACTATAATGATTCGATTGTGTCGAAAGGATCAAAACCGGATCTTTTACGTGAAGACGGTAATTTTTCAAGCGGCATGAAATTGTTATCAGCTTCCGGTACTGAATCCGTAAAAGATACATACACCCTGTATAACGGGAAACGCAGGAATTGCAGTTATGAAGGGATGAGAAGGACCTTTCACCTTATAAACGGTAATGAACAAAAAATCGATATAATTTTCCAGGTATCAAATGACGGTGTGGCTTTCAGGTATTTTTTCCCGGATAGCGCGCCACGGGTAAAAAAGATTGAAAAAGAACTAACTGCTATTCATTTTCCGGATGGTACAAAGGCCTGGCCGCGACCCATGACCAATGCAAAAACAGGTTGGAATAAGGATCAGCCTTCATATGAGTAACACTATTAGTTCATTTCAGCTGGCATTACCCGTTCTGTTTCAATCAGGCATACAAAACCTGGCAGAAACCCCTGAAGGAATGTCCCATATGCCTGAATATGTTAAGGACCTTTTAAGGGAAATATTTGCAACATGGGATGAAACAAAGTTTGTTGACGGGTTTCCCGGTGAATTCGTCATACTGGCGAGGCGGTCAGGAAAAACCTGGTATATCGCGGGTATTAACGGGGGAGGATAAGAGCAGGAAGATTATGATTGATTTGCCTTTTCTTGAACCGGATGGCGTGGGTGAATTGTTTGCCGGCGGTAATACACCCTTGTCTATTATTATAAAAGAAGTTGAATTGCCGCATGAAAAATATTTGCTTTGACACTTGAGGCATATGGCGGATTCATAGTGAAGTTTTAAGTTTATATAGAATCATTCAAAATAAGCTTTAGTGTTTTTATTTCATTTTTTTTTTCATAACTTTAAATAGAGTTTGTCAGTAAACTCGTAGTGTCTGTTCAGAAAGTTCAATTTGCAAGGCTTGCGTAGCCCGAAAATGCGGAGTTTACTATTCGTAAATGAGCAATTTTCGGATACGCGAAATGCAGCAAACAGGACTTCATGGACAAACACCAAATATGATTGTTGTGCGTATTTCATGGCTTGAAGGACGGGCAGTATATTCCGCGTAACCACCCATTACAAAGGATTGGATGTGATCGCATTATGTTAATAATACCCAAGTTGAATGTTAACATAATGAGTTAAATGAGAAATATTAATATTATTCAGTTCTAATCTAATAACGTATTATAATGGTAGTAATTTATAATGAAGAATTTGCCAAGCTGGAATTTGACGAGTCTGTTCCATGTATTACCTGGACACCCGTAAAATTTGTTACCGGTGAGAAATGGAGACAACCATTCCGTATGGGTATGGATTATATGGAGGAAAGGATAAAAGAAATGCCTGACCTTGGTTGGTTAAATGATACCAGGAGCCTTAAAACAGTCAAGATGGATGACCTGCGGTGGTTAAATGAAAATGTAAATGACCGTGCATATAAGTTTGGCGCTAAAAAGGTTGCTTTTGTGCTTCCCGAGAATATTTTTGGTAAGCTGGCAGTAAAGTTTTATGTGGAGTATACCACTAAACGAATGGATAACAAGTTTCAGATCAAGGCTTTCAATACTTTGGAAAAAGCAAAAGAATGGCTTAAAGCCAAATCTGACATCGTTATTGAAGAAGAGGCCATTTTGTGATCCCTCTTACTTACTGTCTATTATAGATTACATTATACCGGATGTATAATGCAAATCTATGAAAGTGGTGTTTTATTGTAGATGTAATATATAAGTTGCATTTAAGTAATACATTGTTATTTCGAATAAGCAGGTATCATGTGAAGAAAACCTTTTTGATACCTGATTTCCGAATAAATCTGACCTGAAGAACTGCATCAATCATCACATGACAAACGAGTTGTCAGTAATTTTTAAACAAGCAATTAAAAAAATGTAACATGAAGAGACTATCAAACAATGGAAATCGCAATAATTGCCGGATTGCAGTTATCGGAGCGGGATGTTATTATCCCGGGGCAAAATCCACCTTACAACTTTGGGAAAATGTGCTGGCCAGAAGGCAGCAATTTCGCGAGATGCCTGATATCAGGCTTCCCAAGAGTGAATATTATGATCCTGATCCTATGGTGCCGGATAAGACTTATCAGAGTAAAGCTGCCGTAATGGACGGTTTTCAATTTGACTGGTTGGATAAGAAGATACCGAAAGGCACTTTTGACAGCACCGACATTGTTCACTGGCTGGCACTTGATACCGTGTTAAAAGCATTGAATGATGCAGGTTATCAAAAAGACAATGTACCAAAGGATAATACTGGTGTAATAATAGGGAATACTTTAACCGGAGAATTTACCCGATCAAATAATATGCTTTTACGCTGGCCCTATGTTAAGAAGGTATTGCTTGCATCGCTTAAGCAAAAGGGATTATCGCATCACTTTGACAGTCTTGAATCTATCATGGAAAAATATTATAAATCAGTGTTTACCCCTGTTAATGAGGATACTCTGGCGGGCGGACTGGCAAATACCATTGCAGGCAGGGTATGTAATTTTCTTGATTTACACGGTGGGGGTTATATAGTGGATGGTGCATGTTCATCTTCCCTGCTTGCTATTATCACGGGGGCAAATTATCTTGAATCGGGACAGATGGATATGGTGATCGCAGGCGGAGTTGATATTAGTCTTGATACTTTTGAGCTTGTTGGCTTTTCAAAAACAAAAGCACTTGCCCCCGATGAAATGCAGGTATATGATAAGGGGGGCCGTGGATTTATTCCCGGAGAAGGATGCGGTACTGTGATCTTGAAAAGGCTTGAGGATGCCCGGAGGGATAATGACCAGGTATATTCTGTCATTACCGGTTGGGGGATCTCCTCGGACGGCAAGGGAGGGATCACCGCGCCGAATGCCAAAGGACAGTCAAGAGCCCTGATAAGGGCACATAAAAAAGCAGGTATTGATACCGGTAAGATCGATTTCATTGAAGGACACGGCACTGGAACTACAGTGGGTGATAAGATAGAGTTGGAAGGAATGGCAATTGCCCTGAATATTGATAAAGAGTTACCAAACCGAAGTTGCGGGATAACATCATATAAGTCGATTGTCGGCCATACCAAAGCAGCAGCGGGTGTAGGAGCATTCATCAAAACAGTTATAGCATTGAATCGCAGAATATTGCCTCCAACGGCAGGCCTCAGGGATTTCAACCCTGTTTTCGAGGATACAGCCAAAACGATATACCCGATAATACAGGGACAGGTGCGTGATCCGAAATCTGTTCTTACTGCCGGTGTTTCTGCTATGGGCTTTGGTGGCATAAACAGTCACGTAGTTATGCAGTCGGGTGATAAGCCACATGATAAGTTCAAGCCACATATTGAGGAAAGGAAATTGCTTGTATCTGAACAGAGCAGTGAATTATTCATGTTTAGCGGCAGATCCGTGGATGATCTGATACTAAAAATAAGCGATGCAAATGAAAAATGTGCAGGTATAAGTTATGCGGAAATGACGGATATGGCTTTTCATATCAATACAGGCATTGATCAGCAGGCAAAATGGAGAGCTGCCGTTGTTGCCTCAAAACCGCTTGAGCTCGGGCAGAAACTGAAAGATCTCATTTCAGCGGTCAAAAAAGATCCTTCAGAGTCTTTAATAACTATTGCAAATGATACGGTTGTTTTCGGTGAGGTAATAAAAAAACCAAGGATTGGAGTATTATTTCCCGGTCAGGGTGCTCAACGCCTTAATATGGGACGTGGGTTGATTGAGCGTTTCGACTGGGCTGAGGAACTGGCTTTGTATGCAAACAATTTGTTTATTGAAGAAGGAGATGATGATGTATTAAGTAAAATATACCGGCCTGTTGACAGGATTGAGGGCAGCAATGAAGAAAACCTATGGAAAGAAGAGCTAAAACAAACTAACATTGCACAACCTGCCATAACACTTGTTTCCCTGATATGGTTCCGTTACCTTGAAAAACTGGGAATAAAGATTGACGCGGTGTCCGGGCATAGCCTCGGGGAACTGATGTCTTTTTATGCCACCGGCCGCATGAACGATGAGCAATTATTGCGTTTTGCCGCTTTCAGGGGCAAAAAGATGGGGAGCTGTGGTTCGGGCACCATGGCCAGTCTGGTATGCACAAAAGAAAAAGCGGAAAAACTCATTATAGGTATCCCCGGGTATCTTACAATAGCCAATATCAATGCCCTCGAACAAACTGTAGTAAGCGGAGAGGCTGATAGTATACATAAGGTGATAAAAAAAGCTGAAGCCCTTCATATCGGGGCAGTTGAGTTGCCGGTATCTGCGGCTTTTCATTCAGACCTGATTTCCGATGCAGCTATTGAGGTAAGAAATTTTAAAGTCCTGGAGAAGAGTTCGGCAAAAGCAAATAGCATTAAGCTTATAAGTAGCGTTTCAGGTGATATCATAACACCCGGGGCAGGATTGAACAATTATTTTTCCGATCAGACAATCAGACAGGTAAATTTTATTAATACTGTTGACCGGTTAATAAAAGAGTGTGATATATTGATCGAGATCGGTCCGGGAAGGGTATTATCCGGCCTGGTATCAGGAATTACCGGAGATATTAAATGTTTTCCCGTAGAAGCAGAGGCAAATGATGACATTTCATTGAACAGAACAATTGCCAACCTGTATATTCGAGGTGCAGATATTAATGTTCAGGAATTGTATTCCAATCGTCTGATAAGGGATTTTCAACCTGCATCGGAAAAGGATTTTATAGTAAATCCCTTGGAACGTCCGTTGCCTGGTGAAGTGGAAGATAAATCTGACGCCAAAATATCAGGAGTTATGCCTGATAGTCTTTTCCATGACCTGGATAAGGATAGTACACTGTTCAGGGATTATTATAAGGTAAGGAAGGATTTTATAAGAGATGTTCTGGAAGCCGACATGAAACATTTTCATTTGTATAGCACAAAGGATGAAGTGTCTCCTGCCGGTGTGGAGGAATCAGTTCCGGATAGATCATACAGAATCCACGATAAAGATAAAAAAGATAATAAAAAAATATCGGTAAGAAAGATGCTGAATGAAGCCCTTGAGTTAGCAACCGGCTTTCCGGCAGCTTCTTACTCTGACAACATGAAATTGCTCGATGATTTTAATCTTGACAGTATCAAGGCAGGTGCATTAATTGCCGGCTTGTCGAAAGCATTAAGTATTCAGGGTAAGATATCCGCGGGTACACTCGCCAATGCATCAATCGGTAAGATCGTTGAAACCATTGAGGAACATATGCCTGCCGGTGATTCAGTAAATAATATGCCGGCAAAGCCTTCAGGAAATGAGAATGTTGAAGATATTGTTTTGAAAATGGTCGCGGATAAAACAGGTTTCCCTTTAAAAGATCTGCGGCTGGATTTCAGGATCCTGGATGATCTGAATCTTGACAGTATTAAAGCCAGTGCACTGATCGCCGAACTAAGCAGGAAGTTTAATATACAGGGTAAATTGCAAGCTGTTAATTATGCAAATGCAAGGCTTGAAGAGTTGATAACCGGAATAAAATCACAATCGGGACTAACTGAAAAAACCAATTTGGAGAATACTTCTGAGGATTTGGGAATGACAGATAATTGGGTGCGTGATTTTACAGCAGTTATTGAGGAGGAACCTTTGATTGTTGATAATGAGCAACGTAATGCATACTGGCGGGATAAGAGTGTTATGATTGTTTATGCTAAAAAGAATGTTTGGATTGAAGAATTTAGCCGTGAACTGGAGAAAATGGCAATTCATGTAAAGATAACCGGTTTCCGTGATATTGTTTATGATGAAAAGGATAATCCGGATGTTGTGTTTATCGTATTACCTGATGAGGAAGCAACTGAGGGGTCTGTTAAAGAGACGGTTGAACTGCTGTCAGCCGCTGCAAAGTATACGGTTAATAAAGATGTTGAAACAGGATTTTTACAATTCGGCGATGGTTATTTTGCGCACGGGGAAGGAGATACCGGCATAAAAAACCATTTCGGTGCAATAGCTTTTGCTGCAAGTATACACCTTGAAAGGCCGCGAGCAAAGATAAGAGCTGTTGAGCTCGATAATAACATGACGGTACAACAAGCATCAGTTTCTGTACTTGATGAATTCCTTTTGTCTGACAGGTTTGTATCCTCGGGTTATAATTCCGAAGGTGTAAGAAGTGTCAGACTTTATGAAATAGCGAAAATGCATGCCGGTGGATCAGGGAGTTATACTCTTGATAGTAAAGATGTTGTTTTGGTGACCGGCGGGGCTAAAGGAATAACTGCGGCGTGCGCGTTTGCCGCAGCACGCAAATACAGGTGTACTATGGTTTTGACAGGCAGTTCAGCCATCTCTGATGAGATAAGGCTGACAATGCAAAAATATGAAGAGGAAGGTCTGACAGCTTTATATTATACCTGTGATATCACTGATCCCGGCTCTGTAAAGAAAATGGTAAGTCTCGCGGGAAAGGAAACGGGAAGAATTACTGCCGTGATCCACGGGGCCGGCAGGAATATTCCCCGAAGGGCTGAACAGGTAAGTGCCGGGGAGGCTTTTGAGGAAATATCGCCCAAGATGACAGGAGCTATAAATATTGTAAATGCTTTAAGTGAGGGCCGGTTAAAGGCTTTTATCGCACTTACCTCTGTCATTGGTGTTACCGGTATGCCGGGAAACAGCTGGTATGCCTTTTCCAATGAGGTGCTGGACCTGTTTCTTCGTAATGTAAAGAAAAGAAGTCATGTTAAGACCAAATCCCTGGCTTATAGTGTATGGAGCAGTATAGGTATGGGAGCACGTATGGGTAGTGCAGAAACACTTGGCAATATGGGTATAGGTGCGGTTTCGCCGGAAGAGGGAACGGATCATTTCCTCAGGTGTTTTGAGCATGAGGCAGATGACCAGCAGGTGATCATCGCCTCACGGCTTGGAGGATTGGATACATGGAAACGTAAAAGGCAATCATTGCCTGACAACTTCCGGTTTCTTGAAACAGTCAGCTACCATGAGCCCGGTGTTGAACTGAAAATCAGGACAAAGCTCAACCGTGAAACAGATCTTTATTCTGAAGATCATAATTACAATGGTTCTTTATTGTTACCAACGGTTTTTGGACTTGAAGCCATGGCAGAAGCTGTTGCTGCAGTGCTGGGAAGGGAGAAGCTTGATGCAATAAAATTTGAGAATATCAACCTGTTAAAGCCGATCGTTATTCCTGATGAAGGCTCCGTTGAGGTACAGGTAAGAGCACTTGTACATGAACCTGAAGGGGAGGATGGTTTAATTAAAGTATCTGCCGGAATATCAACTGAGGATTCGGATTTTACCGATGAGCATTTCTCATCTGATTTTATTGTGGGTATATGGGAACAAACAGAACATTCGGATGTGACACTGCCGGAGAAACCATTACCAATCATTCCCGGAAATGACCTTTATAACTGGTTATTGTTCCAGGGTAAAAGGTTTCAATACATTGACAGGGTATATAGTTTGAATTCGGGTGAAGCTGTTTATAGAACCAAAAGGGTACAGAATGATACGTCAGGATCATGTTTCCCGGAAAAGAAAAGCTGGTCATTTATCCTTGGCAGTCCGTTATTCAGGGATGCATTACTGCAATCAGTACAGCTTATATTAACCCAGAACAAGTATTTGCCAGTCAGGATCAAAGAATGGGAAATCCCGGCCGTTAACCGCCAGGTGGAAGGAGATCTGGTGGTATGTGAAATGGTTAATCAGGATCTGGACAGTGGTGTATGTGATGTGCGTCTGATAAGTGAAAGCGGGGAGATACTGGAACATATAAGGGGATATGAAGTTAAAGCACTTGAACCCAGTCCGGAACATCCCATGCCTGAAGAAATGGCTGATTTTTCCAGATATTACGGGAAGAAGATCTTAAATGCTTTTCAGCAACATAGTTCTATGATAAGGCATGAGCCGATACTGATCATTTCAAAGAATGACAGATTTTTTAACGTGATGAATAATAAAGAAAGGCATGCAGCAGAACAGGAACTTTTTAAGCATGAATTTGTAAATAAGCATGAAAAGCCTGATAATTTGAAGATTAGCTGGCAACAGAACGGGAAACCGGTTATTGAAAATAGTGAACTGGGAATTTCAATATCTCACAGCAGATCCGTATTAATTATGTCAGTTGGCAAGGAAGAACAGGGATGCGATATAGAGTTTGTTGAGTCGCGTTCTAAAGATGATTGGTGTGACCTGCTTGAAAACAAGCATCTGGAATTGTTTGATCGCCTGGAAACAGAGGATAAGGACATTAATATTTCAGGCACACGTATATGGAGCATCAGGGAAACGGTTATTAAAGCATTCGGGCAGCTACCCCTGAGCATAACAATAGCAAAGATCCTGGATAAACATATTTTATTCACTGTCAGAACACCTGATCATATAGTGAACATTCTTACATTTCCTGTCCGGGTGCTTCCGGGTAATTCATATGTCGTTGCTGTCATTACCGGATTACCTGATGATGAAAACCCTGATGACAATTCGCGAATTGCAACAGTATCTGATAATTTGTTCAATGAACGGACCGGGGCATTTTCGACGGAATTCATAACCACCTTTAAAGAATGTAAGGGTTTTTACGGTAAGACATATTTTACCGATTTTCCCTTGTGGATGGGATCCCTCCGGGAGCTTGTACTAAGTCCTGTGAGTAAGCAGTTGCTTGCCGATCTGGGGTCGGGTAAATATGGCATGGTGACCAATCATTCGGACATAAACGTATACAATGAAGCCGAATCACTGAACAGGATCAGTGGAAGTATGAGGATCACGGGCAACTCGGATCTTGAAAATTCATTTATTGATCTTAGCTTCGAATGGTTCAGGCAATCTGATACAGGTAATCTGATCAGGCTGGCCGATTGCAATCTGTCAACAACCTGGGTAAGCATTGAGGGCCGGGGTATTGTGAAAAAAAGTCCGCTACCCGGTTATTTTCGAGACTTTTTATCAGAATACATGAGAGAAGGAATGATTAATAGTCTTAAGAATGGCATCGATAAGTATATCAACATGAGTGAACTTGGGAAAACAATATACAGTGCACCGGCTTTTCCACGGCCCGAAATATTGTTGAACAGGGTGATCCACGAGACAGGGATGTATGACAGTAATGCCGTTGGTAACCTGTATTATTCAAATTATTATGACTGGCAGGCAAAGAGTATTGAAAGGCTTATCCACGCGACTATACCTGAGATATTTCTAAGCGGGGGGAAGAAGGGTGAATATGTTTGCCTGCAGTGTGGAGTGAATCATATACAGGAGGCCATGCCTTTCGAAGATATTGAAGTATGCATGTATCTGGAAACACTTTTCGAAAACGGTATCCGGTTTTACTTTGAATATTTTAGTTCGGATAAGGAAAACAAACGAAAGCTGGCTTATGGGAATAATACAATTATCTGGGCCAAACGGCTTCACGACCATTCTTTGCCTTATGTTAAATCATTACCGGAAAAGCTTCTGGCACAGGTTATGGATAAGAAAGCCGAACTTATATAGTGTTTGTCCATAATGTCCGATATCCGCGTTGCTATTCATATTTTATTGCCATTGCCGGGTTGGTTTTTGATGCTTTTAACGAGCGATGGAGAATTGTAAGCAGGGCTATGACCAAGGCAGAAAGAAACGCGTAAAAGAACGGAGCCGGTTGTAATGATATACGGTAATAAAAATTTTGCAGCCAGTTTTGCATTACAAACCAGGAAACAATCCATGCAATGATCGTTGATATGCTTATCAGGATAAGGATTTCTTTCATTAACATGAAGACGACATTTTTCCCGGATGCCCCGAGTACTTTCCGGATACCGATCTCACGGGTACGTTGTTCGGTGGTAAACGCGGTTAATCCAAATAAACCCAGGGTGGCGATGAAAATGGAAAAGACGGAAAAACCCAGTGCCACTTTACTGTTTCTTTTTTCCTGCTGATAAAGACTGTTAAAATCTTCATCAACAAAATAATATTGCATGGGTTCATTCAGGGTATGCTTTTTCCATGTATTTTCAATATTATTAATTGCACGGTTCATGTCCCGCGGTGCGAGGCGAACTGTGACGGATCCCCAGTGCCAGTCTCCGGGCCTGAGAATAAACACATGGGGCTGGATCTCGTTGTGGAGTGACTGAAAATGGAAATCTTTAACAACACCTATTACTGTCAGATAGTTGAAGGTGTTGGGTTCATCTGCCGGTTGCATGAACCTCGTACCTATAGGATCTTTAAGATTAAACTTCCGCACGGCTGTTTCGTTTATCACTATCGCCGAGCTGTCGGAAGCAAATTCCCTGGAAAAGAACCTGCCTTCATCAAGTTGGAACTTATAAGTTTCAAGATGTTCGTAATCAATCCATGTAGTGTTCATAAGTATGGTGTGATCAGCTCCCCGTCCCTCAATCATATAACCGTTGTTATTATTCGGATGTCCCGGTACGGCTGTTGAAATGCTGGCCTGAGTTACACCGGGATATCTGGCTATCTCCTGTTTAAAGGTTTCTGTCTTATCACCCAGAGCACCTGCTCTGCGTATGGCCATTAGCCGTTCTTTATTAAACCCGAGATCTTTGTTTTGCATATAACTTATCTGCTGGTATATAATTAATGTACCAAGAATAATAATAATGGAGATAGCAAACTGGATAACCACCAGAAAGCTTCGGAAATTACCGTTTTTAAGTCCTGACTTTACTTTTCCGCTAAGAACGGTTACAGGCCGGAAGGAGGAAAGGTAAAAAGCCTGGTAACTTCCTGCCAAAACGCCGACTATTAATGAGAGTATTATAAGGCCCGGCACGATATACCATTTGCCGAAATAATTCAGGGAAAGATGCATATTGATCAGATCATTAAAATAGGGCATTGTCAACTCTACTAGCAAAACAGCTATTATGAGGGCCAGGAAGCTCATTATGACCGATTCGAACAGGAATTGCCGGACCAGGTTACCTTTTGAAGAGCCCACCACTTTTCGTATGCCCACTTCTTTTGAACGTCCTGCCGAACGGGCTGTGGACAGGTTCATATAATTAATGGCGGCAATCACAATTACCAGAACTGCAATGACTGAAAATATGTAGATGTATTTTTTATCGTTGGTGGGTTTTAATGAATGATCTATTTCATTATTCAGATGAATATCAGTGAGAGGCTGAAGATAAAGGCCATATTGGTTTCCTGCTTCAGTAAATTCTTTTGTTGAAATGCCAAGGAATTTTTTCAGTTGCGGACCGACATATTTTTCAAGCAAAGCCGGGATCTTTGTTTCCAGCTTATCAGCTGAAGTTCCGTCTTCAAGCAGTATATATGTATTGAAACTGTTTGATAGCCAGAAATCATCCAGTGCCCTGCTATGGGATAAAAATGAACCGGCCATGGTAAAATTAAAATGACAGTTTTCCGGGGGGTCTTTCAATATACCTGTGATGGTATAATAAGTTGTATCGGAATTAATTCTTAGTTGTTTCCCGACAGGGTCCCGGTCACCAAAGTAACGTTTAGCTGTGGATTCGGTAAGTACCAGCTTATAAGGTGCATTCAGAACATCATTCTCGTTTCCCTGTATCAGGTCGAATGAAAAAATGTTAAAGAAGCTCGAATCAACCAGTATCATATCCTTTTCAACAAAGGATTTATCATCATATTTAATGACCACTTCAGCCCACCGGTCCAATCGTGCAGCATCAATTACTTCGGGAAAATCTTCAAGAAAGGCTGCAGCTGTCGGAGCGGCAGTATATGCACCATTAAGTTCTGCATCACCAAACTTTCCGTTAAGGATAAGGCGATATATGTTATCTTTTTTCTCATTGAACCTGTCGTAACTCAGTTCATACGCAACAAACAGTATGATCATTATGCTGCAGGCCAGACCAATGGCAAGCCCCGATATATTGATCAGTATATAGGTTTTATGACGGAGCAGATTCCGGATGGCAATCTTAAGAAAGTTCGATATCATAATTACTTTATTGAATTTGGAACTTACTCATAAGACGACCGGCATATGTGAATCGTTACAAATGAAATTATAAACAGTGTCTGTCCATAAAGTCCCATTTGCCGCGTTACGCTTGTCCGGAAATTGCTCATTTACGACTGGTAAACTCCGCGTTTCCGGACTGCGCAAGCCTTGCAAATGGAAGTTTATGGACATACACTAAGTAGTATGTATGTGTTCGATATTTTAATTATTTCACCCTGAAATTATTCAATAAACTGTTCTGCATAATAGCTTGAAGTAAGGGGCTCGCCGGTGGCATTTTCGATCATTTCATTCCAGTGGTAACTCGCTCCGGGATAAAATACATATTCCTGCAGGTAATCACCTATGCCCGGATTGTTAGAAAAGTTGTCATAGTATGGATCTTCACTCATAAGGATTTCACTTCCTATATAACTAACAAGTTGTGAAGCTAGTAATTCGCCAAGTAAATAATTATGGTAGTAACATGGATATAAGGCTATATGGACCTTAGCGGCCCAGTCGGGATTATTTCTTCCTTCCGGTTGCCGTAACAGCTGATAGTTTTCCACCAGGTCACGCCAAAGGGCATTGAGGTCCTGATCAGGATTCTCATAGAGCTGTTTTTCGAAACGATACATTACCTGGCACCAGCGGGAGAACACCAGTTGTCCGACCCTCAGGTTTGCATGCAGGTCATCTTCGAGTTCTTCCATTTCATTTTCGAGTTCTTCAGTTTCATCCTCGTCATTACCTGTATTTTCAATGATCCATTCCGGATTTGAGTATAATCTTCCGAACATATTGGCAATAGCTTCCGTGGTAAAAGCATGTGCATGTGTACGCAGGAAATACGGAAGTTCAGGGTCATTGTATTTCGAATATACACCGTGGCCTAATTCATGTAACATGGTATTCATCCAATTACCATTGCTTTGGATATTGGCCAGGATCCTTACGTCACCTTTCCTGTCGATATCTGTACAGTATGCATGCTGGTTTTTCCCCTCTTTCTCAAAGAGATCGCTGTTTTTCAGGATATCATCAACAGGAAGGCCTATTCCTTCGTAATAATCCCTGCTGATTGCCACTATATCTTTATTCTTGTAATATTTGTCAACATCAACATTAAATATCTCGGGAGCCTCCTGGAAAAACCGGTTCTGATAATGCCAGGGCCTTAATTCTTTTATTTTTACATTATACCGGCCGGCAAGGTATTGATCAATTTCCTTTTTTACTTCCGCGAAGGTCTCTCCGGTCAGTTCATCCAGCTCATTAAACAGTGATAGAACATCTTCCGGATCCTGCTCGCTTAGTTTTAATGACATTTCATGATAATTAGTGAAACCGAGCTCCCGGGCCAGTTTATTTCTCAATTTAACGAGCTTAACCACATCTTCCGCTACTTCATCTCCGATAACCTTACTTGCGAGCCATGCCTTTTTCAGGGCTGATTTGTCTGTTGATTTTTTCAGGATGTTCTCCAACTGGTTATCAGTATACTGATCTCCTTCAATGCTTGCCCTGAAGCCGGTATATTTCTTTTCCAGGGCTGTTTCAGCCTGGATGATCTCTTCCAGAAGGAGAGGGTCTGCCTGATTTCCCAGAAATTTATTATACAACAGATCAAGCTGCCGCTTCAGTAATTCATTATCAATACTGTCCTTTTCCTTAATGGTCTGCAACTGATTAAAACGCTCTTTACCCGAGTAGATACCTGCCAGTTTGATCTGCAATTCGGCAGCTTTTTTAAATGCTTCCTCATTGCCGCTGATGTTGGCTTTGTGCCAAACAATGTTCAATTCTGTCGATAAAGGAATAACATCTTTTTCCAGGCTGTCTATGAATACGGCCAGTTCCTCTTCAACCTTGCCGGGTTCTGAAATACACTGCATAAATAATAAAATGGATAATGTTGTGATCAAAGCCAATTGTATACCTGAAGTTCTCATTTTTATTAATTTAAATATAACATCCAATATTAGTTGATTTTCGGATGATCTGCAATACAATATTCATCTATTAGTAAGAAAACATTATTTTTACTCAAATTGAATGGTTCTTGCTTATAATTGATAACGGGTTTTTACTGAATAAAGCGCTTTTTCAAAGTGTTTAAAACGCTTATTCCGGGAACAGATTGCTGTCAAAATGACAAAATTGCATGGCAAATAAAAGGGTGGTAAAGAATTTGCTGGTGATTATTGTATAATTAAAACATAAAAGAGATGATAGGATACGGACATATTTTAATTTTTGCGGTATTCATGATCCTGAGCATGGTCATCGGGCAACAATTGAAATCAAGGTTCAGGAAGTATTCAAAAATACCTGTCAATTATGGCATGAGCGGTAAGGATGTGGCGGAAAAGATGTTACATGATAATGAAATTTATGACGTAAGTGTTGTTCCTGTTAAGGGGCAGTTGAGTGATCATTATAATCCACAAACAAAAAAAGTAAGCTTAAGTCCTGATGTGTACTACGGGCAAAGTGTGTCAGCAGCTGCGGTTGCTGCGCATGAATGCGGGCATGCAGTGCAGCATAAACATGCATATGCATTTCTGAAGTTGCGAAGTGCTCTTGTACCCGTACAAAATGTTAGTGCCAAAGTATTGAATTTCATTTTTATTTCTATGTTCTTTGGTTTTATGTTTTTGCCCGGCTTAATAAGTATTGATACTGCTTTAATCATTATTGCAGCATGTTATGGGGTTTTCACATTATTTGCTTTTGTTACTTTGCCGGTTGAGATCAATGCCAGTCAACGGGCACTTGCCTGGCTCAACAGCAGTGGAATAACCAGCAGGTCAACATACCCGCAGGCCAAAGATGCATTAAAATGGGCTGCCTATACTTATGTTGTTGCTGCCTTATCTTCATTGGCAATGCTGTTGTATTACCTATCATTACTGGCAGGCAGGAGAAGTTAATAATATTATACATTACTCCGGATTCACTTATTTCTTTTCGCGGTGAAATTGATGCCGAAGTAGAAGAATTCTCTTAGAATGGCATATTTTGTCCAAATTTTTTGTTCCTGAGCAATAACGTCATCATAATTGCATTTCTTAAAACGGGAAGGAGGGAATAATCGTATGTATTCGTGGAAGCCGGGTTCAAAGCCATGGTTGTAAAGCAGTTTGGTCCATTTGTTGAGGCTTCGGGTATTCTCATTCCCGAAAAGTATGTTACGCTGCAGTTTGTCATCATATATCTTTATCACTCTTTTGAAACCACGTTGTTTAAAGTTTTTTGCCCTGTTAAAAAGGTTGTTCCCGTTTTCTTCGCTTACCACCAGTTTTCCTTCTTTTTTCAGCGTGTTACTGAAAATGTCAAGTGCGTCATGAACAGGTTCCAGATGATGGAGGGTGTCCTGGGCAAGAATGATGTCAAAACTCTCATCTTTTTCTTTCCTGTCGAAAACATTTTCATATTTAATTTCAAGTGAATCTACATTACCGTATTTACTCCAGTATTCCAGACGCTTGCGAATCTTGTCGTAATAATACTCCAGTGTAGTGCCTAACACATCAAATCCGTTCAGAGCCAGTAATATGCTTGTTGTTGCATAACCACAACCCACATCCCAGATCTTTTTCGGAGGACCTGTCACTTGTTGTAATACAAATTTCATCCGCTGATGAACATAGGCTTTTCGAAAGGCATATAAATCTTCGGAATTTACCAGCCGGTGATAATGTGTAAGGTCTTTATTTAGCTTAAGTTCTTTTATAAACAATTCCAGAAATTCATCTGCATTCATTCCCTGCATAAATTAATGATGTGTAACCCTAAAGTCCAGGAGTTTAACCAAAAATACGTGAATAATACAATTTGTGGTTATAAATATCGCTGCAATGTTAGTAAAAATAAGGCTAAAAACCGGATCCGGGTAATAAAAAACCTCCGGCAGTTATAATTGCCGGAGGTTTTTTTATATTTTATTTACCACTAAATAGTGTCTGTCCATAAAGTCCCATTTGCCGCGTTACGCTTGTCCGAAAATTGCTCATTTACGACTGGTAAACTCCGCGTTTTCGGACCGCGCGAGCCTTGCAAATGGAACCTTCTGAACAGACACATGTCCGGTTAAACATTTTGACTACTTTATAGACAGACTCTAAATAATGATACTATTCTTTATTCTGGTCAGTGGCTTTTTTTGGTTTTCTTTTGTGTATCTGTTCCTGTACTACACTGCCTGTTAAATACCCGATAAGCAGTCCGTATGCCATACTGCCATACCAGTTGGAAGTGATCGGGCATGAACCGGAATTGCAACCAATATAATACCAGTAAAGATAACCGGCAAATCCGCCGATCGCTACAAACAAAATGTATAGCCAGTATTTTTTAAACAGTTTATTCAATACTAAAATATATTTATGGTTTATATTACAATTTTACAGGTTCATTGACTTTTAATACATCGGCAATGGCTTTTTTAAAAGTTTCCTTTGGTAAAGCCCCCATTGCCATTTGAGGCTGACCTTCGGCCGGAACGAACAGGATCGAGGGTATGCTTTGAATACCAAATATCGAAGCGACTTCAGGTTGTTCTTCAGTATCTACCTTATAAATATTCAGCTTATCTCCGTATTCATCCTGCAATTCTTCCAGTATTGGAGCAACCATTTTACAGGGCATACACCAGTCGGCATAAAAATCAATAATTGCCGGCTTATCTCCCTTGAATTTCCAATCTTTGTTTGTTTGATAATTAAAGATCTTTTCTTTGAATGTTTCGTTTGTCAAATGTTCTAGTTTCATCGTATCTGTATTTTAATAGTTATTTCTTATTTCAGGACAAATCCCGTACCAAAGATACAAATATATAAATAAATAAATAAATACATATATATAATATAAAATAAATACAAAGATTTTAATAAACTTTAGGCAAAAAACCTGCACTTTACAAACAATGAGACATTGTATTATGCTGGTTATAAATTTATTTTGTGTTTTTTAGCGGGCCTTGTTTACCAGAACATTAAATAAATTTGAGGCTATTGTATAGAATAATATTGCTTTAATTTCTTCCCCGCGAACCGGGGTTTCGAACTGCCTGCAAGGCAGTTCGACCTACTTTTTTATTCCCTACGGTCATGAGATCGCCTTCGGCTAAGTTGTCTTCCACACAAAAAAGCAGGCAAAAAAAGTCACCGTTCCACAAAAATCGCTTGATTTACTACGAAAGGTTTTCTCCCCGCGGAACCCAAACTCACTCCTCCTTCGTCGTCGTTCGGACAGGGTTCCTCCAGGACCCCGCGACGAAAACCTTCCTTGAAATCTTACGCGATTTTTCTGAGACGGTTTCCGCTACTGCACAACTATATGCTAATTTCAATGAAGGTGGACTTTGAGAAACATAGGTTCCCTTCTGCATAGCATAGCTTATCATAAACAACGTAAATTTCTGATAGCATCAACCTTTCCAAATAAATTATCACAAGAAACGGAACTCCGCCTTCATGATTTTCCGTTAAAAAAAATCAAGGTGGTCACCGTTAAAAAAATCGAGCTGTTCGACGTTAGGAGTTCTCGATTTTTAGGTGATCACCTTGATTTTTTAGGAAAATCCTGTCAGCGGCGGCGTTTTTTGCTTACTTTTTTTCGCTGCTGTAAAAAAGTAAGTCGAACCGCATGGGGAGCGGTTCGAAACATTTGGCCCTTTGAAGGCATATATAATAAAAATAGTGTTTATAATAACAATGCTATTCTATATAAGAGCCAGATTTGATCTGAAACCAGGACATTAAACTGACAAAAGGTCAGTTTAATTGTGATTCGAGCTTATCATCAAAATAATTTTGGCGGTTTGATAAGTGGAAATTTGAGAGTTTATGGACAGACACTAATTATTGCCGGGGACCTGGTTCGTTTCTATGTCGTATTGTTTGAGCTTATTGTAAAGGGTTTTCCTGTCAATATTCAGGATCTTGGCTGCTTTTGATTTGTTGTTATTAACCTTTGCCAACGTGTTCACGATAAGTTTTTTTTCTGCCTTCCATGATGCTTCTTTTAAATCAGTGGGTGATCGTTCAATACGGGCTTCTGCCGGCTCGTTTTCCTGGTAGTATTTAATTTCATCAGGCAGTAGGTCAACTGTAATGGTATTTTCGTCAGCAAGCAATATACTTCTTTTGATCACGTTTTTCAACTCTCTCAGGTTGCCATGCCAGGGATATTGCTGGATAAGATAAGTTGCTTCATCATCAAGCCCCATGACATTCTTTTGCAATTCCTCATTGGATAAAGAAATGAAATGGTCGGTAAAGATCAGGATATCTTCTTTTCGTTCACGAAGAGGGGGTATAATTATTTTGAATTCATTAAGCCGGTGAAAAAGGTCTTCACGGAATTTTTTATTGATGACCTCTTTTTTAAGATCTTCGTTTGTGGCAGAAATAATGCGTACATCAACTTTTATGTTTTTTGTATCGCCAACTCTGGTAACCACTCTTTCCTGAAGAGTTCGAAGCAATTTTACCTGTACATCATATGAAAGGTTCCCCACTTCATCCAGAAACAGTGTGCCGCCGTTTGCCTGTTCGAAAACGCCTGTTTTATTGGCAATCGCACCCGTGAAAGAACCTTTAATATGTCCGAAAAGCTCACTGTTTGCCAGTTCTTTTGGAATGGCACCGCAATCAAGAGCAATAAAAGGATTGTTTTTTCTTTTGCTTTTTAAATGAATAAGGCGTGCAATATATTCTTTTCCCGATCCGGTTTCACCCTGCAGGATCACACTCATATCTGTTGAAGAAACCAGATTGGCAAGTTTAATAACCTCTTTGATCTTTTTACTTTCACCAACAATGAATTGTTCGTGAAATATAGTTGAGCCTTTACCTGATGTGGTACCGGAAAGTGTTTTATTAAGAATATGCAGTATCTCTTCCTGCTGTATGGGTTTTGTTACATAATCAACAGCTCCGGCCTTCATCAGCTTAACGGCGAGACGGACATCTGCATAGGCAGTGATTATAATAACCTTTGTTTGAGGACTTTTCAATTTTATCTTGTTCAACATCTCAAAACCATCACTGTCAGGCAGCCTGAAATCACATAATACCAAGTCATAAGTGATTTTTGATATTTTGTCTGTACCAGATTTGCCCGTAAAAGCTGATGTAGCATCAAATCCGTTATCATTCAGGTATTTTTCAAGAATACCACAGATATATGAATCATCGTCAATTATTAAGATCTTCTTCACACACAAAAAACTTTTTGAAAAATCAGCGCTTTGTTGCACTTTAAAATGCAAGATACGGATTAATATGCGAATATTAAGTCTTTTTATAATAATTTCAGGGAAGAAGATGAAAGCGGACAGACTATTGTTTTGCCGGTTCTGGTATAAACCATGATTATTTTCATTTGTCTGGGGATCCGGAAAAATAGTCTTTAATTGAACGGGATTTTTCTATAAACCAGTGTTTGGTATCTTTCCACTTTTCGCCTGAATCTTTTTTTACTTCATCCAGTTTTATTTGCAGTTCGGTCTTTTTTATTTTCAGATCCGACAGGATTTTACGGGTTTTTTCCTTTGTTGATTCTCCTGCTTTATCCAGGCTTTTTTCCAGCTGTTCAATATGTATATTCAGATCATCGATTATCTTTCCGGCATCCTCGATGAAGCTTTTTTTATCACCTTCAACATAGGCATAAACTGTTTCAAATTCAGCTTTTGCTGACAACCAGTTTTCATTATCCGAATTAACGAGCTTGTTAAAAGCGTCTTCAATTTTGTTTTGTTTACTTTTAAGATCAGTCAGCTCATTTTCCATTTCCCTGATCGCGGATCGCTTTTTGTTTATTTTGTCCATTAACCGCGATTCCGTATCATAGATCCCGGCCATGAGATTTTTTACCGCGGGTTCTTTTTTTTGTATGTAATTATATTTTGTTTCCATTTCTCGCGGGTTTAAATTCTTGTATTATAATTTTTCTTCTTCAGTTTTGTTTCCCGGATTGTTCAATTGTTGTGCATCTTCTTTTTTGCTTTTGTCATCTTTGGTAAACTCATTGACAATGCCTTCAAGCTGTTCAATGCGTTCATCTTTTTCTTCCAGCATTTTTTTTCTTTTTCTCCTGCCCGGTATGGATAATAAGTAACTAAGTAGTGCACCGGTAAATACGGCAATAACAATAAGTAAGGCCACATAACTTTTTATATCCCAGCGCCATAGCCTGAGAGTAACTTCATAGGCGTTTTGTACGGCAAACAATACAACTATGGTTAACAAAAGTAATGTCAGTATAAAATATTTTTGCATGATTATTTGTTAATATCTGTAAATTGCACAAACCTGAATGTTTTTTTCCGGCATTTCTTCTTCTTCCGCCAGGTAAACATTTCCGCCGTTCAATAAGCTTAACAGGCAAGCTTCATTTAATAAGCAGTTATTATCCGGTTTTTGTTGTTCATCAAGATACACTTTTTTATTTTCAGCATCAAATTTCCCCCAATAATATTCACCTTTTTTTATAAATAGATGATCGATCTTTCCTTCAATACCTGATTGGAGAATATTTGTTATCGCAGTTGAGGTCACATTCTTACCTGCTTTTTCCGGGTAGGATGCCAAAGCCGTGTTTTTCCCCTCGTTAAAATAATTCTCCATGTGTTTTACAGCTTCTTTTTTCAAATCATTTTGTGACTTCTCATCATAATTTCCTCCTAAATTTGTTTGATAAATATGCTCATAGTCCGAGAATGATTTGAAAATACTGAAAACACTGTCAACTGCAGCTATAAGCAGAGGTTCGTTATGACCTTCAAGATATTGCATAAGTTGCCGGTTGACAATTCGCAGGATCTTTTCTGCAAGCAATTGTTTTTCATCTTTATTTCTTCCCTGCCCGTGAAAAAGGGCTTTACCCGAACCTTCCTGCCCGGTTCTGAATTGCAGGCTCTTTTGTTTTTCTCTTAATAAGGAAACCTCTGAAGTGGCTTCTGCAGAAAACAAATCTTTTTCTTCTCTGAGTTCATAGTCAGAATAGCTGTAAAGCCTGGCATTGTTGAGACTCAGTGTTAAAAGAAAAAACTTTTTCCGGTGGGATAACCAGGGGATAATGGGTATAATATAATAGTTATTCAGGGCCAGTGCTGTTTCGGGAACATTAATGGGAAGCTTTATATAGTAAAGATTTTTTGCATTGCTGAACAGGGCAAGACCTTCCCGCGGATCTGATATTATTTCACTGTTGTTTTCAATGCCGGAAAGGAGTGTAATTTCAGATTCAGCATCGTTTTTTGAAATGCCACTGTCTTTGAGCTGTTGGATTATCTTTTTAACGCTGTTTTTCAGTTTAATCTGCTCATCTTTGATCGCTAAGGTGTTTGGTTTTTTATTGTTGACTGAAATGTATATTGATGTACAAATATCATTAGCATTATTTCTGATCATGTTTTTGAAGATCTTAGGTGTAAGCCTTATCATAATTATTCTTTTTTATTATTTATTAATGCAATAATATGATCGATATTGGTGCCGTGTCAGATGCAACGCGCAACTCATAGCAAATCTCCCGGGTTGTTTGTTCAACCCTTGTACCATACCAGAGATTTCTTTTTTTTATTTTTTAAAACGCGCATTGTGAGACGTTTATGATAAGCAGTAAATGTAAATAACATGTTTGGCTTGTGGTTGCAACTGAATAATTGTGGAAATATTTCTACAATCCCTTACCGGGGAAGATATAAGATAAATTAAATCAGGCTCAGGGCAGTCATTTAGCAAATATAAAAACGGAAATTCCAATTCCTTTCTTAAATGTTGTAAACAATTATGCACAGAAGTGTGGATAATTAGGTACATTATTTTTTTGTCATTTATTTGTATAGTAGCTGATTAACAGCATAATATATGTTTATTGGTTTTTAATTATATAATTGGTATGATAGTTTCTGGTTATTGGATCAAGATGTTTTTTTTAATAAACTTAACTTGAATAAATGAGAACAACATTTTTAAATAATAGTCTTGTGTCCATAATAATCGGACTTTTAGCAATTATTTTCGGGATTCTGGCATTCACAAATCCTGAAGCAACAGTGCTGGCAATTGCAACCTATTTTGGAATATTTCTTTTGCTGGCAGGTATACTTATACTGGTAGCCTCTTTATCAAGGAGAAGAAGTGAATATTCGGGTTGGTGGTTTTGGATAATTGAGGCGATTTTTGACATTGTGATCGGCCTCATTGTTATTGCTTATCCAAAGATCTCTGTAAGTGTCCTTATGGTTTTTATCGGCATATGGGTCCTTATTGCCGGAATTATGCAAATGACAGCTTACTATAGATTGAAGCATGCAGGGGTGGGTTCTGCGGTAATTCTCATTGGTGGAATTCTTTCATTGGTTTTTGGGATCCTGTTTTTATTTCGTCCTTTCGAGGGAGCTATGGCGTTAGGTATTTTGCTTGGCATTTATGCATTGATCTTTGGTTTTATAGCGTTATTCAGAGGGCTCAGGTTCAGTAAGATATAGTAATTTCCCTGTAGTTGATAAAATTTATGAACAAAGCGGAATATGGCTTGTTATTATACTTATGTCTGTAGTCACAGTACTTTCCTTTATGTTTTCACCAATTCTGAACTGCTTATAGCCCGGCAAAAAATTATTTGGTATTCGTATAATAATAACGTATCTTATTATCCTGCATGAGCAATACAGATTAAATGATTCACTTTACAAAAGAATTGCTAAAAAGGATAAGAAATAAATTTTATACAATCTATAAAGGTAATCCTAAGCAAGATGGAAAGGATAATATTTGTATCAAACAGGTTGCCGGTTTCGGTCAGTGTTAAGGATGACCAGGTAACAGCAAGACAAAGTGTCGGTGGTTTGGCGACCGGTATGAAGTCATTTTATAAATCATATGACAGTTTATGGATTGGCTGGGCCGGAATAGACAAAAACGAGCTGAATGCAAAAACAAAAAAGCAGTTCAACAGTATTATGGACCAGGAGAGATGTTCCCCGGTCTTTATTGATGAAGAAGATTTTGAAAACTATTATTCAGGATTCAGCAATAAAACAATATGGCCCTTATTTCATTACTTCACACAATTTACTGAATATGATAAGGAAACATGGAATGCATACAAGAGGGTGAACAGGGTATTTGCGGATGCTGTTGTAAAACACCTTAAAAAGGGTGATAAAATATGGGTTCATGATTATCATCTCCTGCTTCTGCCGCAGATGATAAGGGACCGGTTTCCTGATGTGTCTATCGGGTTTTTTCTTCATATTCCCTTTCCGTCCTATGAGGTATTTCGGATTATACCATGGAGAAAGGAAATTATCGAGGGTATGCTTGGTGCTGACCTTTTAGGTTTTCATACATTTGATTATGAAAGGCACTTTCTGAGTAGTGTGAGGAGGTTATTAGGTTATGAAATTTCGTTCAATCAGATTAACATGAGGGAACGGTTGATCAAAGTGGATAATTTTCCTATGGGTATTGATTATGATCGTTTTCATAATGCTGCATTAAATAACCAGAAAAGATCGATAAAAGATAAATCGGAAGTTCAGAAGGAGATCGACAAGTATATGCTTATGGCTCCGGATCGTAAGTTTGTACTCTCAATCGACAGGCTGGATTATTCGAAAGGAATATCAAACCGCCTTTTGGCATATGAAAGGTTTTTGGAAAAATATCCCGGATTTCAGAAGAAAGTAACTCTCATCATGCTTTCGGTACCCAGTCGCACTGATGTGGATCATTACCAGATGATGAAAAGTGAGGTTGATGAGCTGGTAGGCAGGATCAACGGGAGATTTTCAACAATTGAGTGGACACCGGTCTGGTATTTTTATCGTTCTATGCCTTTTGAAAGCCTGATAGAGCTTTACAGTTCATGTGAGATCGGACTGCTGACACCGATTCGTGACGGTATGAATCTGGTGGCTAAAGAGTATATTGCTGCACGGGTAGACGGGAAAGGTGTATTGATATTAAGTGAAATGGCTGGTGCGGCAAAAGAGATGAGTGAGGCGCTGATCATTAATCCCAATAATATGGATGAAATCGCGGATGCCATAAACGAAGCTCTTATCATGCCTGATGATGAACAGACTGAACGTATTTCAATGTTGCAGAAACGCTTAAAGCGTTATGATGTTGAACGTTGGGCACAGGATTTTATGAACCGCCTGGATGAGGTAATACATGCCCAACAACAGAATCTTATCAAAAAGATAAATAAAGATATTGAGAACAGTATTGTAAATAAGTATAAGCAGTCAGAAAAGAGAATTTTATTTCTTGATTACGACGGCACACTGGTAGGATTTAAAAATAAGCCGGAGCAGGCCAGTCCGGATGACGAATTGTATTCCCTGTTTGAAAAGCTTAGTAAAGATAATGAAGTGGTATTGATCAGCGGGCGTGATAAAGATACGCTTGACATGTGGTTCAGAGGGAAAAACCTCACACTTATAGTTGAACATGGTGTATGGATAAAAGAGCCGGGAGGGGAATGGCAACAGATCGAGCCCATGAACAGTGAATGGAAGGAATTAATAAGGCCGGTTATTGAATTATACGTTGACCGTACACCTGGCAGTCTGGCCGAAGAAAAAAATTTCTCACTGGTCTGGCATTACCGTAAGTCCGATCCCGAGCTGGGAATTTTGAGGGCTATTGAACTGAAGGATGAGTTGAGGAGTCTGGTTGCCAATCATAATCTCGAGATACTCGAGGGTAATAAAGTAATTGAAATTAAAAACAGCGGAATTAATAAGGGGCGGGCAGCGCTGCGAATACTTAACAATAAGCAGTATAATTTTATTCTGGGTATCGGGGATGACTGGACCGATGAGTATCTTTTCCAGGATTTGCCTCCTTCTGCTGTGACCATAAAGATAGGTTTCAGGAATACACAGGCAAAATACAATTACGAGACGCATAAAGATGCCAGAAAACTTTTACAGAAATTCGTGGAAGTTCAATAAATCCTTGCTCAAACTATTCTATGTTTTTTTTGAGGAGGCATTAATTTGTTGAATATTTTCCGAATTGCAATGACGGCAGGTATTTACTGGTTTAAGGGTAATCATTACTTCTTTGCAGTCGAAACACCTGAACCAGTAGTCATCGGTGATATAAAAACCACCCCTGATCACCAGGGTTTTTCCTTCAATAAATAATTGGGCGATCTTTTTACGTGCTTTTTCATATAACCTGGTGAAAGTGGGTCTTGAGATCTCCATTCTGCATGCAGCTTCTTCCTGGGTCAGGTCTTCATAATCGGCCAAACGTATAGCTTCATATTCTTCAAACAGCAAAATGATCTCGTCTGGTTTACGTAACGACATACCAAAGGGTCTGAAGCCTTCCATAGGCGGCGGCATGGTAATCCTTCTGTTTTTTCTTTTATTCGGCATCGATTGTTAAGTTTTATAATTATGATGAACATTTATCCGGTTTGCCGGTTGTAATGCTGATGTTAGTTAACTGTTATATCAAAAACAGGTGTTAATTTTATTTTGTTAAAGTAACATTTTAAAAGGAACATATGTTCATAAAATAAACATTTTGTTACTTTTATTGTTAATAATGATTATTCCGCGGGATCAGATAAAAGGATTAATAGTATTTTTATGCCGGAAATAATTCTGATGAGTCAGTGTTCATCATAGTTATGAAGATACATTGAACTTTCCGGATCTGTAGGGCCGGGATATTATTCATTCCTCAGGTTTGGTGCGGATTCATGGCATCGAAATATGAAGCATGCATAAAGAAGAATAGATATATAATTATTATTTTTTAATAAATTTTAAAACGATACAATTATGAGTACAAATCAATTAGGTCTGTCAAAGGAATATGCGGTTTCTATGAGTGAGAAGCTTAACGGATTATTGGCAGATGTTCAGGTTTTTTACATGAATCTGCGTGGATTTCACTGGAATATCAAAGGGAAAATGTTTTTTTCTTTGCACGAAAAGTTTGAAGATCTTTATGATGAGGCAGCAGACCAGGCAGACGAGATAGCAGAACGCGTACTGATGTTGGGAGAGACGCCGGTACATGCTTTTTCCGAATATCTTAAAATTGCTGATTTTAAAGAGATCAAAAATGTTTCCGGTGCTGAGGAGACCGTTAAACACGTGGTCAGCAGTCTGCAGGCACTGGTAAAAAAGGAAAAGTCTATTATTGAAACAGCATCTGAAGAAGGTGATGAAGGAACAGTTGATCTGTTGACGGGTTTTGTTTCAGGACGTGAAAAGATGATATGGATGTACAATTCCTTTCTTAAGTAATAATAAGTATTTTAATATAGAAACCCCGGCAAGCTTATTATGCCTGCCGGGTTTTTTTTGCTCCGCCAGGGTTTTACGGATTAGCATTCGTTTACCGGGATTATTTTCGTACCCTGGCTGTGTAATTTCCATAATAAAAATACCGGAATCAATCAGGATTTCCGGTATTTATGATACCTATCCCTGCTGCCCCGCCAGGGTTCGAACCTGGACTCTTCTGATCCAGAGTCAGACGTGTTGCCAATTACACCACGGGGCAATGCGTGGCAAAATTAAAAAAATCATTTAAATCTTCATTATCCTTTGCCGCTAATTTTTGTCCAGCTGTCACGCAGTGTTACTGTACGGTTGACAACAGTTCTTTCTTCACGGCTGTCAGGATCAACACAAAAATATCCCAAACGTTCAAACTGGAATTTTTCGAACGGTTTGGCATTTTTTATTTCAGGTTCAATATAACCCGTGGTTATTTTAAGCGAATCGGAATTCAGGTTGCTTAAAAAGCTTTCTCCTTCAGGATGATCATATGGATCCGCTGTATTGAACAGTCTCTCATATAGCCTGACTTCAGCCTTTACTGCATGATCAGCAGAAACCCAGTGCAGGGTGCCTTTCACCTTCCTCCCGTCGGGTGAATTGCCACCCCTGCTGGCAGGATCATAAGTGCAGATCAGTTCGGTAATCTTTCCTTCGGCATTTTTTACCACCTCCTTACACGTGATAAAATAGGCATACCGTAACCTTACTTCCCGGCCCGGTGCCAGTCGGAAGAATTTTTTGGGAGGGTTTTCCATGAAATCATTGCGTTCAATATAAAGAACCCTGGAAAAGGGTACTTCCCTTTTGCCCATGCTTTCATCCTCAGGGTTATTAATTGCTTCCAGCAATTCGGACTGCCCGCCGGGGTAGTTCTCAATAACCACCTTCAGGGGATCAAGTACGCCCATGACCCTTTGTGTCCGCTTATTCAGGTCTTCCCGCAGGCAATGTTCCAGCAGTCCTATGTCGATCACATTTTCACGCTTGGCTACTCCCACGCGGTCGGCAAAATCACGTATTGATTCCGGGGTGTATCCCCTTCTGCGTAATCCGCAGATCGTAGGCATCCTGGGGTCATCCCAGCCCTTGACGTGCTTTTCTTTTACCAGCTGAAGGAGTATACGCTTACTCATCACAGTGTAATTAAGGTTCAGCCGGGCAAATTCATTTTGGCGGGTACGTTTGCGTTGTACTTCCGGATCGTCAATAATATTATCCAGAAACCAGTCGTACAAGGACCGATGGACCTCGAACTCGAGAGTACAAAGTGAATGGGTTATACCTTCTATAAAATCAGATTGCCCGTGGGCAAAATCGTACATGGGGTATATGCACCACGTATCTCCCGTACGGTGGTGAGAAGCATGCTTGATCCGGTAAATCACCGGGTCGCGCATGTGCATATTGGGGGAGGCCATGTCAATTTTTGCACGTAGCACCTTTGAGCCATCAGGAAACTCACCTTCCTTCATACGAGCCAAAAGGTCAAGGTTTTCTTTGGGCGGACGGTTCCGGTATGGACTTTCCTCACCGGGTTTTGTAGGTGTTCCGCGTGTAGATGCAACTTCATCGGCACTACTTTCATCCACATAGGCAAGTCCCTTTTTAATCAGTAACAATGCCCATTCGTACAATTGATCAAAATAGTCGGAAGTATAGAATTCACGGTCTTCCCAGTCGAACCCCAGCCAATGCACGTCCTTTTTAATGGATTCCACGTATTCTTCTTCTTCCTTTTCAGGATTGGTATCGTCAAATCTGAGATTACACTTGCCGTTGTATTTATTCGCGAGGCCGAAATTCAGGCATATGGACTTTGCATGGCCGATATGAAGATAACCGTTTGGTTCGGGAGGGAAGCGCGTGAGTACCTTACCATCGTGACGGTTTTGCCTCAGGTCTTCTTCTATGATCTCTTCAATGAAATTTAAAGGTTTTTTTTGAGTATCGTTGTCCATATGTTTTAACGTACATTAATAATTATATTACATTTACTCCGTACTTTGGGTTACAGGTCTTCCAACCCGGAGACAAAAGTAACTATTTTGTGGTTTATTGATTTAAAATATAAAAAAGAATCGCTTCCGGGATAAAAAAGGTAAATTAGTCCAAATTTTTTTTCATGGGATTCATTCAACTGGAGAATATGGAGTTCTATGCCTATCACGGGCATTTTAAAGAAGAACAGATTGTAGGGAATAAGTTTTTGGTGCAACTGACCATTGAAGCCAATATGGAAGTGGCTGCACGTTCAGACAGCCTTAAAGATACCCTGAACTACCACACGGCTTATCAGCTGGTAAAGGAAGAGATGGCTAAGAAATCACATTTGCTTGAAAATATTGCATCCCGTATATTGGATACAGTCTATGCAAACTTTTCAGGTATAAGGTCAGTTACTGTGAAAATATCAAAGATGAATCCCCCCATAGGAGGTAAGATCGATGCTGTTAGTGTAACCCTGACACGTTAATTATGAGTGAGAAAAATTTAAAACCTTGCCCTTCCTGTGGTAATTTCTTCACTTGTACAGGAAATGAAGATTGCTGGTGTGAAAAATACCAGGTGCCTGAAAAAGGAATGATCAAAATTATGAATTCGTTCTCCGATTGTATTTGCCCGGAATGCCTGGCCGGATACGCGGAGAGGTAGAAAAAAAACCGGGTCAGGGCATGCCCTGACCCGGTTTTTTATATATCAAATCAATGGGGATCGATATATGTATTTAGCTTTTAGTGTATATCACTGTATCTCCGTCAGCCTTTATGGTCAGAGTGTTACCGTCCACGATTAGCGTGCCGCTTTGTGTGGCTGTGCCATCAAAACTATCTTCAATGAAAGAATCAAATTCCTCGGTTTCGGCACCGTACCAGACGATTTCCCCAAAAGTCATTGTTTCAAAATCAATTTCCGGACTTCCTATCTGGGTTATAGTCATGGTAAAATTATCTCCGTCAACCTGAAGATTACCTTTAAATCCCATGAACTGCTGCCAGTTCTCATCCTCATCCCTGAACTCCATAGCCAACTCAATTGAGGATTCCTGCAAAATAAGTCTCTGTTGAACTTCTCCAAATAAGTCATCGGTTTCTGTATAATACCATGTTCCTACATAGTCAGGGGTTTTTTCTTTTTCACATGATGTGAAAAATAAGGCAGCAACGAAACTCATTGCGATCAGTCCCCGTACATAATGCTTTTTCATAATCGATGAAATTTATTGAGTTAATATTGGTTATTTCTTATTGATTAATACGGGATTATATTATAAAGGTTTTATTTTAGGCAGGGTTATTGTACGATTTCTGATATAACAAAATTCGGGAGAAATACGTTTAATATGAATAATTCCATTTGATATGAGAGTGATCCTGTTTATACTTAGCGTATTATTGCCATTATCCCTTGCCGGACAAAATTTTACACGGTTTGACTTTAACAGGCACACCGGCAGGAAGAGTACTGCTGCAGATACGAACTATTATATTGAGACGGATTATCCTGCTACAGGGCTTGTTGTTAATATTCATGCAGGTGATTCTTTTTGCAATAGTACCGTTATCACGGGTAGCGATACAATGTTTTTAACGGAAGATGAACACTCGGATATCATGGATGACCGAAAGAACAGTAATCTGTTGTCGTTTAGCAGTCCCATTGACAGTTTTTGGTTTGATCCGGGGGGAATAGAGCATGAAGTGAGGTTTTTCCTTATCAATGCTGAAACGCCGGATTCCCTTCTGATAAAAAAGAAGCCCGTAAAAAAAAATGCCGGTTGTTCCGAACCGGGAATGATTGACCAGTCATTCTGGCGTGCCGGGCTCCCCGAACCGGAATACACCCGTATTAATCACCAGGTTTATCACCTTATCATCCATCATACTGCCGGATCAAACAAAGATACGAATTATGTACAGGTGATCAGGAACATATATGTATATCATACTCAGATAAACGGCTGGTCTGATATAGGGTATAATTACCTTATCGCACAGGACGGTACCCTTTATAAAGGGCGTGATCCGGGTGCGTTTGAACAGGATAATGTTAAAGGTGCACACTTTTGCGGCGCCAATACAGGGACGATGGGAATAAGCATTTTGGGAACATATATAGATGTTGCACCGGATAAGGAGGCACTTGAATCACTTGTCAGCCTGGTAACATGGAAGCTGGGTAAGGAGAGTTTCGATCCTATGGGTACCTTCCCCCATGTGTTGGATCCGGATCTGCCTGTAATATCGGGACACAGGGATGGTTGCGCGACGATCTGCCCGGGCGATTCCTTATACAGCCGCTTAGACAGTATAAGATTCAGTGTTCTGGAACGTTTTAATGATTGCGGGTATGTGATCAGCGGGTGGTATAAGAACGGAGATTTGCAGGGGTCGCCTGTAATATTTATACGGAATGATGAATTATATATCCGTGGAATGGAAATTGCGGATGCGGAGATACGGATAGTTGATCTTACAGGAAAACAGCATATAGTAAAGGACAAATATGTGACCGGCGGTGAAATAGGATTTAATATTGACTTTTTAACCCCGGGTTTTTATATTATTAAGATAAAAGCCGGCAATAGCTGCTTCTCAGAAAAATTTGTCATTCCTTACCGGCAATGACCAATCAATTTTACTATTTGGATAAGGAATAAATATTTTACTATCTTTGCAAGCCGAAAAGCAAATGGTTCCGTGGCCGAGTGGCTAGGCGGAGGTCTGCAAAACCTTTTACAGCGGTTCGAATCCGCTCGGAACCTCAGCAATAAGACTCAATAAAATGATGAGTCTTCTATACTCACAACAATATAAAAAAGTAAAAGACAGAGCGGATGAGAACCGCCGGTTCGAACCGAGCACACGTCAGTGCGCGAGCTCATGACCGGAGGGCATAATCCGCTCGGAACCTCCTTCAGGATATTCCAACCTTAAAATTCGGAAATCAGTTTGCTGAAAATTACGAGATACCGGAAGTATTGGATTTCGATACCCCGGCCCTGATAGTTCAAAACGATGCTTTTGTTGTTACGGGTGATAAGTTGCTTCAAATGTTCGAACGCCTTGAGGTTGCTGAGTTCAGTGTAAAGTCACTTATTATGAGTGCTTCACTGGGCGAACTTGCTCCTATCGGGCAGAAGGATATCGATGATTTGAGAAAGAAATTTTTGATGTGATAATTAGAGTTTGCCAATAAACACTAATGAAGTACTTAATTACCGGGGACAGGACTTGAACCTGAGTCCGCCTTAGGCGGATATGATCCAGGCGGGCAAAAAAAATCAGGGAGGATCTGTTTACGAATGAATTCTCTTCCTTTGCCGCTTTTAAGTTCTTTTTCCCTTTTAATAGCGTCCTTTTTCAAATTAAATTCTTCAATATGGATTAATAACCAGGGTCGGTAATTTTTAGTCCAATCTTTTATGCCGAGTTTATTATGTGATAAAATACGATTTCTCAGGTTTGAGGAATAACCGATGTAAAGTTTATTATGGGTGCGGGAATATAGGACGTATACTTTGAACATAACATAATAAAATTAAAAGAGGCTATCTGATTAAAGATAGCCTCTTTTCTTAGTAGCGGGGACAGGACTTGAACCTGTGACCTTTGGGTTATGAGCCCAACGAGCTACCAACTGCTCCACCCCGCAATATATTATTTAAGAACAAATATTTTTAAGAGCCAAAATTTCATTCAGCGGGTTCTGAACCTGTGTCCGCCTAAGGCGGATAAGAGCCCAACGAGCTACCAATTGCTCCACCCCGCAATATATTATTTAAGAACAAATACTTTTAAGAGCCAAAATTT
>Ga0307421_1000228_pt1 | contig 36412 bp, 33 predicted proteins | sample SalMarWE160270MG_FD_202163 | JGI IMG/M metagenome (GOLD analysis project Ga0307421, IMG submission 202163) | Salt marsh sediment microbial communities from the Plum Island Ecosystem LTER, Massachusetts, United States - WE1602-70 | ecosystem: Environmental > Aquatic > Marine > Intertidal zone >... | reverse complement strand
TCGAGCGATGCTTCGGTTTCTTCGGAGATGCGGGGACCGGCGGCGACAAGAACCGCTCGTTCCATCACACCTGACCCCGGAACACCGTCGATGCCGGGCCCTCCATCCACACCTGATCGCCCTCGATCTCCACCAGCAAGGGTCCGCCCGGAAGCATCACGGTCACCCGAGATCCGGTAAGCCCGCGCCGATGGGCCAGCGCCGCAGTGGCCGCCGCCCCGGTGGCGCATGCCAGCGTCTCTCCGACGCCGCGCTCCCATACTCTCAGATCGATGCGCTCGGAGGACACGATGGTGCCGAAGTCGACGTTGGTTCGCTCCGGGAAGTGGTCGTCGCCCTCCACGATGGGGCCGACGGCGTCGACCGGAACCGCGTAGCAGTCGTGTACGAAGGTCACGGCGTGCGGGTTGCCCATCGACACCGCATCGAGCTTGTAGCCGGCGAGCTCGTACGTATCGGTTCCGGATTCGCTGAAGCTCCCCACCAGAGCACGCACCGCACCATCGGGTCGTACCGATACCGGCCGCTCTCCCACCGGTGTCTCCACGACAAACTCCGGTGTGGTCACCAGATCCCGATCGATTGCGTAGCGTGCCACACAACGAAGCCCGTTCCCACACATCTCCGCCGGGGAGCCGTCGGCATTCCAGTACTCCATCTGCACCCGGGCATCGCCTCGCGGAGTCACCACCAGCACTCCATCGGCGCCGATGCCGCGGCGCCGATCACACCAGGCGGCAATGTCGGCGGCGGCAGGCGACACCGGGCCGTCGATGACGACAAAATCATTGCCGAGGCCCTCCATCTTCACGAAGTCCATCCAGCCTCCTGCAGCGCCTTCTTGGCGACGGCCACTCTGGCGTCGGCATCATCATCCCACTCCAGCCAGCGCACGCGGGGATCACGCCGGAAAAACGTGCGCTGCCGCCCCGCCAACGCACAGGAGGCATCCACGACGGCATCGATGGCCTCATCCAGAGCCATCTCACCTCGCAGAACACCAAGAAGCTCCCGGTATCCCACCGCCTTCGCCGCAGTCGGCCCCAGGCGCGGCGCCAGCACCCGCACCTCCTCCAGAAGCCCGGCGAGGAGCATCAAGCCAAAACGCCGCCGAACCCGCTCCCGAAGCCGTTCCCCGGGATCAAAGCCCAGCACCGTCAATGGGAACAGAGGCTGATAGCTGCGCACCGCCTCGGCCTCCTCGCTGGCCGCACGCTCGCTGGGTGTGCGCCCGGTCAGGCGGAAGATCTCGAGCGCTCGGGTCACCCGCCGCGGATTCTGCAGATCAACGATGGCCCCCGCCTCCGGATCTTCCCTGATCAAGGCCTGCACCGCCGCCTCGGGATCGAGGGCCTCGATCTCGGCGCGGACCTCAGAGTTGGAGGGCGGGAATTCGAGAGGATCGACAAGAGAGCGAAAGTGCAGACCGGAGCCTCCGGCGATCAGTGCGGGCACGGCCCGGCGCTCCAGATCGGCGAGCACGGAACGGCCGGCAGCCTGGAACTCGGCAACGGTGAAGACGGTCTCGGGATCGGCGATATCGATGAGATGGTGTCGGACCCGCTCCCGCTCCTCGGCGACCGGCTTGGCGGTGCCCAGATCCATGTCCCGGTACACCTGCATGGAATCGACCGAAACGATCTCGGCACCGATCCATTCCGCCACCCTCAGCGCCACCTCGCTCTTGCCGGAGGCCGTAGGGCCGACGATGGCGGCAACGCCGCTCAGGGGACGGCCCTCCCCAGCAGGTGGCTGGGAGCCGCATGCTCCACCACCACCTCGAGGAACCTGCCGGCCGGGATCTCCCCGGGAACGTTGATCACCTTGTTGGTCCTGGTGCGGGCGGTCGCCACCGCAGGATCCTTTGTTGATGGGCCCTCGGCCAAAACCCGAACGGTGGAACCGACGAGCGCCTCGTTCTTCTCGAGTGAGATCGACCGCTGTAGCTCGACAAGGCGGCCGAACCGTTCGGAGGCCACCTCAGGATCCACCCGATGCTCCATCGTGGCTGCAGCCGTGCCCTGACGCGGTGAAAACAGGAATGTGAAAGCGCTGTCGAATCGGGCCTCCGCCATCACCTCGAGGGTTGCCTGGAAATCGGTCTCGGTCTCGCCGGGGAAACCGACGATCACGTCCGTAGAGGTGGCCAGACCGGGCACGATGGACTCGACCATCTTCAGACGTTCCAGAAATCTTTCCGGCGTGTAGCCGCGCTGCATGGCCCGCAGCACACGGGCGCTTCCGCTCTGCAGCGGGAAGTGCAGGTGCTCGCACACCGCCGGCGTCTCTGCCATGGCATGTGCCACCGGCTCCCTGATGTCCTTTGGGTGCGGGCTGGTGAAACGCACCCGCTCGATGCCTTCCACCTCACCGACTTGGCGCAGCAGCTCGGCAAAGATGGGCCGGCGGCGCCCATCGACGGCAAGGTCCCTCCCATAGGAATCAACGTTCTGGCCGAGCAGGGTCACCTCGACCACCCCGTCATCGGCAAGTCCCCTCACCTCGCGCAGCACGTCGCCGGGACGCCGGCTGACCTCAGGTCCGCGCACGTGAGGCACGATGCAGAAAGTGCAGGAGTTGTCACAGCCGACGGTGATCGTCACCCACGCCGAGTGTGTGGCCGCCCGGCGCACCGGGAGCGATGCAGCCATCACATCGCCGACAGCCTCGGATATCTCGGTGATGGGGCCCCACTCTTCGGCGTAATCGAGCAGATCGAGCGCCCGGTGCAGATTGTGGGTGCCGAAAACGACATCGACCCACGGGGCTCTGCGGCGCACCAGATCCTGATCCTTTTGCGCCAAGCAGCCGCCCACGATGATGCGCAGACCGGGCCGCTGCGCCTTGAGAGCCTTGAGCCGGCCTAGGTATCCGTAGAGCCGATTGTCGGCGTTCTCACGCACGCAGCAGGTGTTGACAAACAGGACATCGGCGTCCTCGACGTCTGTGGCCGGCACCATGCCGTCGGCTTCGTAAAGTCCGGCGACACGTTCGGTGTCGTGCTTGTTCATCTGGCACCCGAACGTCCGCAACAGGTACCGGCGTCCTGAACGAGTGGGCCGACGCCGCTTCGCCAACGTGGGCATCGCCACTTCGGCTCTCATCGGGCGAAGTCGACGGCCCGAAGCTCGCGTATGACGGTCACCTGGATTTGGCCCGGGTACTGCAGGTCATCCTCGAGACGGCGTGAAATACGCCGAGCCAGATCGGCCGCCTTGAGGTCGTCCACCTCGCCCGGATCGACCACGACCCGCACCTCGCGACCCGCCTGCATGGCGAACACCCGATCCACACCTTCGAACGAGGAGGCGATCTCCTCGATGCGCTCCAGGCGCCGCACGTAGGACTCAATCGCCTCACGACGGGCCCCCGGCCGAGCCGCCGATACCGCATCGGCGGCCTGAACGAGCACGGCCGTCAGCGTGCGCGGCTCCACCTCGTTGTGGTGGGCCTCAATCGCGTGCACAATCGCCGGTTCCTCACCGAACCGCCGCACGATCTCGGCGCCGACCAGGGCGTGCGACCCACCCAGCTCGTGGCTGACCGCCTTGCCGACATCATGAAGGAATGCCGCCCGCCTGGCCTCTGTGGGATCGACCCCGATCTCTGCAGCGAGCATCCCGGCGACCTTCGCCGCCTCCACCAGATGCGTCAGCACGTTCTGACCGTACGACAGGCGGTACTTCAGGCGTCCAAGAAGATTGATGAGCTCCGGGTGGAGACGTGAGATACCCACCTCAAGCATCGCCCACTCGCCGGCGTCCCGCATGCTCTGCTCCACCTCGGCCAGGGCCTTCTGGTACGCGTCCTCGATCGAGGCCGGATGGATACGGCCGTCGTTGATGAGGCGCTCCAGTGCCAGCCGTGCCACCTCACGGCGCACCGGATCGAAGGTGGAGATGGCTACCGCCTCAGGCGTGTCGTCGACGATGATGTTGACGCCGGTGACCGCCTCGAAGGCCCGAATGTTGCGGCCGTCACGGCCGATGATGCGCCCCTTCATGTCGTCCGAAGGCAGGGACACCACCGACACCGTTGTGTCGACCACCACATCGGAAGCCAGCCGCTGGATTGCAGAGGTCAGAATGCCTCGGGCCCGGCGATCCGCCTCCTCACGCGCCTTGACCTCCAGGTCGCGCAGCATCACCATCGCCTCTCGGCGGCCCTCGTCCTCGATCCGCGCCAGCAGCTCCTCTTTTGCCGCGGTGGAATCGAAGCCGGAGATCCGCTCTAGCTGACCGCGGACCTCCTCGCGCTGCCGCTCGACGTTGAGCCTCGCATCGGACAGCTCGCCCTCACGCTCGACCAGGTGTTTCTCCCGCTCCACCAGATTCGACGCGCGCTGCTCGAGCGTCGCCTCCCGCTGGGCCTGGCGCTCCCCTTGCGATTTGACCTCCAGGCGGCGGTGCTCGAGAGCGGCCTCTTCCCGCTCGCGGTAGGCCTCGGCCTTGGCGTGTGCTTCGTCCTCGGCCCGTCCCAGGACCTCTTGTGCCTGCCGCCTCGCCTCCGCCACCAGAGCCTGTCCCGTCCCCGAGGCGCGCTCCAGGCTGCGGCGCTGCAGCTCCCGGCCGAGCAGAATCCCCGCCATCAGCGCAGCAGCCCCGGCGACGATGGCGGTCACCATCGTCGTCATGACTCCTCCTCACCAGCCCCGGAATACACAACGCCGAGCCTTCCAGCTCGGCGCACACACGACCGCTTTGGGAAGCCACCCGCTAGACGGCAGCCACCCCGCGTTCCGGGTCCGATTTCATATTGTCGAAATCTTCCTTGGGTTTTCAGCCCAGTTGCGTGCGCAGACCCATCGTAACCGCCCCCGGGCCATGTGCACCATCTCTAATACCCGACTGCTTGGGCTCCGCCGTGCCGGCGGCCCGGTCGCTCAGTCGCCGTCTTCGATCTCGTCGGTCGCAACCACTGAGACAGGCTCGACCGCGACGGGTTCTGCATCCGCCTTTGCCGCGTCCGATGCCTCCTCGTCGGCACTCAGACCAACGGCGGCCAGCACCCGGGCCTGGAGCTGCACCGCGATCTCCGGGTTCTCGTTCAGGAACCGCTTGGCGTTCTCGCGGCCCTGACCGAGCTGATCACCATCAAAGGTGTACCAGGCTCCGCTCTTGCGCACGATGTCGTTCTCGACGGCAACGTCGATCAGGCTTCCCTCGCGCGAAATTCCCTTGCCGAACATGATGTCAAACTCGGCCTGGCGGAAAGGCGGAGCCACTTTGTTCTTCACCACCTTGGCCCGAACTCGATTGCCCATGAACTCGGAGCCATCCTTGATCGACTCAATGCGCCGGATCTCGATACGGGTGCTCGCGTAGAACTTGAGGGCTCGGCCTCCCGGCGTCGTCTCCGGATTGCCGAACATGACCCCGATCTTCTCGCGGATCTGATTGATGAATACGGCGGTGGTGTTGGACCGATTGATGCTGCCGGCCAGCTTGCGCAGCGCCTGCGACATGAGCCGTGCCTGGAGTCCAACGTGTATGTCGCCCATCTCGCCCTCGATCTCGGCGCGGGGCACAAGAGCCGCCACCGAATCAATGACCACAACATCCAGAGCGCCGGAGCGGATGAGCATGTCGGTGATCTCGAGAGCCTGCTCGCCCGTATCGGGCTGTGAGATGAGAAGTTTGTCGATATCCACACCAAGAGCCTCGGCATAGATAGGGTCAAGGGCGTGCTCGGCATCGATAAAGGCGGCATCGCCGCCATTGCGCTGCGCCTCCGCAATGATGTGCAGGGCGAGCGTCGTCTTGCCTCCGGCCTCCGGCCCGTAGATCTCGACAATGCGGCCCCGGGGTACACCGCCGATGCCAAGGGCCAGGTCGAGGGACAGGGCGCCGGTAGGGATCGCAGCGATCTTTTGGGCCTGGCCGGCCCCGAGCCTCATGATGGCGCCCTTGCCGAACTGCCGCTCGATCTGCGTGATCGCCATATCGAGGGACTTGTCCCGTTCCACTGGCGCTCCTTCCGATGGTGATGCTTCGACGTTACGCGGAGGCTGTGACAGAACTACAACACTGTGATTGTATTCACTCCGCCACCTGTACGCTAGTCGAACAGGTGTTCGGGGACAAGAATGCAAAATGCAGAGCGCGCCGGACCGACTCTGAAATCTGAACTCTGCTTCTAGCCCAATCCCCCAAGCTCCTGCAACAGTCCCCCTATCACCTCTGCCACCGCTTCCGGCTGCTCACCAATAACGGAATGCCCAACTTCGGGCACGGTGATCACCCGACCTCTCGACAGACCTGTCTCCATCTGCGCAGCAAGATCTACGTAGCTCGGGTCCCCGGCCCCGACAACAAGCCGCACCGGCATCTCAAGCTCACCGAGCCGGCCACCCAGCCAGGGCTGCGCTCCAGGTCCCAGCGACCGCAGCGCCCCGGCAAGACCGGCCGCCTCATTCGTGCTGCGCCGCTCCCGGTCCTCTGCGGCCCATGCCTCACCGCGGCGCCTCAGCCCGGCGAACATCTCCCGTTCCAGCCACTCTTCGACAAACGCCTGCACCCCGATCTCCTCGATACGCACCGCCAGAGCCTCATCAGCCGCAGCTCTTCGCTCCCGCTCACCGTCGTCGGCAATCCCGGCCGATGCGGAGATCAGCACAAGGCCGTCCAGCAATCCGGGCTCGGCCAAAGCGGTGGCCAGGGCGAGCCGTCCTCCCATGGAGTAGCCCACCAACGCCCGCGGCGGCGGCGCCATGACGAGGAAACCGGACAGACGCGCCACCTCCACCTCCCAGGGCACAACCGGCTCCGGCCCGTGGCCGGGAAGGTCGGGCGCCATCCACTCTTCACCGACTCCGGCCGCTACCTCGCCCCACATCGATCCTCTCTCGGTGAAGCCGTGAAGAGCGACGATCACAGCGGGAAACTCTCGATCTCTTCGTAGCGGGCACCGCCTCGGCCCAAGTGGCTCTCGTAGAGCACCACCCGATCCACCGTCATGTTGATTCCAAGCGGAGGCACCGTCTCCAGCAGGACAGCCACATCCTGGTGCGGCCGGATGCGGCTGAGTGTCAGGTGGGAGCGGAAGGGCCGCTCCTCGGGCGGGAAGCCGGCTGCCTGCACCGCTTCCTCGACCACCTCACCGAGGCGAGCCGACTCGACGGCTCCACGCTCCAGGCCAATCCACAACACGGTGGCCCGGCGGGCCCGGGGGAAGGCGCCGATGCCGCCCCAGCGCACCGGAAACGGCGGGCCCAGATCGGCTTCGTCGAGAGCAGCAGTGACCCTGTCGCGTGCCACCTCGTCCACCTCCCCGAGAAAGCGCAAGGTGAGGTGCCAGTTCTCCGGCCGCACCGCTCGCCCGGGAAGCGGGAGGGCGATGGCATCGACAAGGAGGTGCATCATCTGGTAGCGGACCTCCTCGGTCAGCGGAGCCGCCACGAAAAGGCGCATTACCACCACTCCCCCGTCAAAGCCAGACGCACCAAATGCAGTGCCGCGGTTGCGGTGTAGACCCTGACCCGCTCTCGGTCGCCGGCGAGGGTGAAGCTGCGGGCCCGAGCCCCGTCCGGAGCGTAGACCGCGGCCACCATGGTGCCGGGAGGCCGACCGTGCGGCTCGGGGCCGGCGGCGCCGGTGACCGCCACACAGAGATCCGCACCGAGGCGGGCGGCGCCGCCTTCAGCCATCGTCAGCGCCGTCTCCTCGCTGACCACTCCATGGATCTCGATGACTTCGGCAGGAACACCCAGCAGACGCTCCTTGGCGGCCACCGAGTAGGCCACGATCGAGCCCTTGAAGACGGCCGACGCCCCGGGGACGGCGGTGAGGCGCTGGGCGATCATGCCCCCGGTGGCCGACTCGGCCGTGGCCAGCGACCGGCCCTGCTCGGCGGCCAGGCGCAGCACGATACACTCAACGGTCTCCTCATCGACACCAAAAACCTGCGACCCGAGCCGCCGACGCACCTCTTCCTCGACCGGTTTGAGCAGCGAAGCCGCATCTTCCTCCGTGGTGCCGCGGGCGGTCAGGCGAACCTTGATCTCGCCCCCGCTGGCCAGGAACGCCACCGTGGGATTGACCGATTCCTCAAAAACATCCGCAAGCACCTCGGCAACCCTGGATTCGGTGCTGCCCCAAGTGCGGATCAGGCGACTCACCAGCACCCCCTCGTCGCCTCCAGCCTCGGAACGCAGGAAGGGCAGAACGTCGCTCTCCAGCATGGCCAGCATCTCCTCGGGCACTCCGGGCAGGGCAAAGACCCAGGCGCTTCGCACTCGCAGCTTCAGCCCGGGCGCGGTGCCCTTGGTGTTTTCGATCAATTCGGCGCCCTCGGGGTACTCCGCCTGGCGCAGGTTGTTCTCCGGCATCTCGAGGCCGCGGCAGGCCCAACGCTCCCGCAGCCAGTCCGCATAATCCTCATCGAAGGCCATACCGACTTCGGCGGTGGCGCAGATGGCTTCACGGGTAATGTCGTCCTGGGTGGGCCCGATGCCCCCGGTGACTATCACGGCGTCGGCACGCTGAACGGCCTGATGGATTGCCGCGGTGGCGCGCTCCAGATTGTCCCCCACCACCACCTGGTGATAGTGGTCCAGCCCGGCTTCGGCCAGACGACCGCCCAGCACCGATGCATTGGTGTTCACCGTCTGCCCCAGCAGCAGCTCGGTACCCACGGCCACCACCTCGACGATCACGTCACCACCTCGGCGCTCGTGTCGCTGCCATAGGCCCCGGTGATCCGCGCCTTCAGCCACTGCCCAGCTTCACCCCGGTTCAGCAGTACCACCCCGTCGATCTCCGGAGCCTCACGATACGACCGCGCCACAGGAGTGCCCCCCTCCACCAGATCCACGATCAGCTCCACAACCTTGCCCACCTGCTCCCCATTACGTTCCGCCGTCACTTCCTCCTGGATCGAGCCCAGATAGCGGAGACGCTCCGCCACATCATCGTCATCGACCCTATCGGGCAGCAACGCCGCCCGGGTGCCCTCCTCGGCCGAGAACGGGAAGAAACCGGCCCAATCGAGCCGAGCCGTTCGCAGGAATTCGGCCAGTTCCTCCACGTCGTCGTCGCTCTCTCCGGGGAATCCCACGATGAATGACGAACGCAGCGCCGCCCCGGGATCGGCGGCGCGAATCTTCCGGATCAGCTGCATGTGCCACTCTCCGTCGCCGGGCCGCATCATCGCTCTCAGCAGCGGTCCGGCGACATGCTGGAGACTCAGATCGAAGTAGGAGGCCACCAACGGGTTGCCCGCCACCTCGGCGATCAAGCCGTCCCCGATCTCCCGTGGGTGCAGGTACAGCCCGCGCAGGCGGCGTAGGCCATCGATCTCGGACAGGTATCGCATCAAGCCCACCAGCCCGCCCGGTGCGGCGATATCGCGCCCGTATGCGGCAAGATCCTGAGCCACCAGCACGATCTCACCAACCCCGCCACCGACCAGAGCCTCCACCTCGCTGACGATCTCCACCGGCCGCCGCGACCTTTGCCGCCCACGGAATTGAGGAATGGCACAAAAGCTGCAGGGCTTGTCACAGCCCTCTGCCACCTTCACGTAGGCGTACGGCATGGTTGGGGTGGGACGCCTCGTTGCATAGAGGATGTCCATGTGAGTTGAGGCCGGGCCCGTCGGCTCAAAATCGGTCATCTCGCCGAGACGATCGGCCAGCTCACCGTAGCGCTCAATGCCGATGACGTCGTCCGCCTCGGGCAATGCCTCGGCCAGCTCGCCCTGATAGCGCTGCGCCATACACCCCAAAACCACCAGGCCGGCGTCCGCCCGCTTGCGCGCCGCCAGGTCCAAAACGGCATCGATTGATTCCCGCCGGGCCGCTTCGATAAAGGCGCAGGTGTTCACCAGGACCACGTCCGCCTCCTCCGGGGACGACGCCGTGCCGAAGCCGGCTGTGGAGAGATGGGCGCTCAGCTTCTCGGAGTCGACCTCGTTTTTGGCGCACCCGAGAGTGGCAAACCAGAGGCGCGGAGCGTCGGCGGGCATCGGGGCGAGTCTAGGAGTCGGCCCATCTGCAGCGGGTGGCGGCTTCGGCTAGGGTCCAGGCCATGAAAGGCCGCAAACTCTGGCATCTGGCCGTTGCCCTCGTCCTGATCTATCTCGGTGCCTTCTACATGGGGTGGGTGGACTTCGACAGCGCGGATGAGATCCTCGGCATCGGCGCCATTGTCGCCGGTGCGCTCGTTCTGATCGATCAGTAGCGAGACCGAGAAGCAAGGTCGCGTGGGCCGTTGCCGACTCGTGGCGCGCTTACACGCTCCCGTACTCCCCCCGGAAGTAGGAGAGTGGGTCGGTGAGATCGTGCAGGGCCAAGTCTTCAACACGACCGTCCATCAGCAGACCGTATCCGCTCCGCTGGTGCCCGGTGCAGCGGCAGTAGGCCCGGGTCTTGAAAACACTCAGCTCAGGGTCGTATTCGGTGTCGGTGACCTGGCAGGCCGGTAGACAGGCCGCCGGGGCTGGGGCGGAGCAAAGAGAAACGATCGGCCAGCTCGCGGTGCTCCCTCTCGCATATGCGCACGATGAAGGTCCCGTGTTCCTCCAGCGCGTGTCACAGATCAGTCGCCGAACCGAGAAGGAACTGGACCTGTGCCGGCTCCCCTTCGGCGACAACCAGCGAGGAGATGGTGAGCCCGGTGCGGTCGCCGGGCCCGCCTCAGGTGACGATGGTCACCGGTGCCGCCAGCCGTCCCCGGAACCGGCGCACCGGGTCGCGCTCCACCGGCAGCGTCGCAAACGGCTGAGCCTCGTGGATCTCTCCTGGGCTCATGGCCGCAAAGGTACCCAGAACCGGCTGCTTTGCGGCCCGGCGCCGCCCCGGCGAACATGGCGCCCATGGACTACCAAGCCGACCTAGTCCTCGCCCTCCGCCTCGCCGACGCCGCCGACGCCGTCTCGCTGCCCCGCTTTCGTGCCACCGACCTGCAGGTAGAAACCAAACCGGATATGACCCCGGTGTCGGAGGCAGATCGGGCCGCCGAGCAAGCCATACGCAAGATCCTGCAGCAGGAACGTCCGGACGACGGCATCGTCGGCGAAGAGTTCGGCAGCTCGGGTGAAGGGGCCCGCCGCTGGATCCTCGACCCCATCGACGGCACCAAAAACTACGTGCGAGGCATCCCGGTTTGGGGAACGCTCATCGCCCTGGAGCAAGACGGCGACATCGTCGTTGGTGTGGTCTCGGCCCCGGCCATCGGCCACCGCTGGTGGGCAGCAAGAGGACAGGGCGCCTTCCGCAACGGGGACCCGACCCGGGTGTCATCGGTGGCCGCGCTGTCGGATGCCCAGCTGTCCTACAACGCCCAGACCACGTGTGAGGAGGCCGGCTTGGGGCCTCAGGCACTGGCGCTGGCCCGGGCCTGCTGGTGCACCCGGGGTTACGGCGACTTCTGGTCGCACTGTTTGGTCGCCGAAGGCGCCGTCGACGTCGCCGTGGAGCCGATAGCCGCGGTGTGGGATTTGGCACCGCTCAAGGTGATCGTCGAGGAGGCCGGGGGGCGCTTCACCGATATCACCGGCGCCGATCGTATCGACGGAGGCAACGCCCTGGCCAGCAACGGGCTGTTACACGAGGAGGCTCTGGGGATTCTCAATTCCGAAGCTGAGTAGGGCGCGCCAGCCATGTTTCTCTGCAGGATCCACCTTCCCGACATCCGTCCTAACGCGCCGAAGACGGGCCGCACCGATTCGGCCCGTCTTCGGATCGATCTCTTTAGGTACTAGCGGCCGCGCCGCAGTCCGGAGCCACCCGGATGACCGGTGCCAAGGACGCCGCTGCCGTCTCCGGCGGGCACACACTCGGCCCCGTCGGCGGCGAGGACCCGCTGGAAAGCGATCAGGTGTTGCTGCGACCCGCTCAACAGATGGGTGTACACCCGGATGATGGCCGGATCGTCGGTGGCGGCGAGGCGTGCCTCCAGGTCGGCAATGTCGGTCTGCTCGATGAGCACCCCAACTTCGAGGGCGGCCTGAAGCGAACCGGCTCCCTGACCTATCAGCTCGTTGTAGAGCGCTTGCAGCGACGCATCGGCAAACACACCGGCGCCAAGGCCGGCAGCCGGATCGTCGATGCCGTAACGATCGAGCAGCCCGGCCACCGCGGCGGCGTGGCGGTCCTCGGAGGCGGCGATGCGGCTGAACACCGGGGGTCCCCACATCTCGTAGAAAGCCCGATAGACGTCACCGGCCAGCTTCTCCTCCTCCCGCATGAAGATGAGGCCGGCGGCCTCTTCGTCGCTCAGCGAGCCGGCGACGCTCTGGCAATTCCCCTCACAGTCGGCACCATTTCCCCCGCGCACCCACCCACTTTTCTGCGCCCAAGCCAGCGCCGATGGCACCACCGCCACCAACAGCAATACCGACACCGCGGTGATCAGAGCGAGCTTGCGGAACATGAATCCTCCTTGTGGTTCCTGGTCCTGCGCCCGTGGGCGCAATCCTGTAACCGGAAGGAGCCGCAAGGCGGAACCGGGCCAAAAGGCCCTAATGAGTCGCCGGCTCGCCGAGGATATCGGGAAGCTCCTCGACGGTGACCAGCACGGTGCGGGCCTTTGATCCCTCGGAGGGGCCGACGATGCCGCGGCGTTCCATGATGTCCATGACCCGGCCGGCCCGGGCAAAGCCGATGCGCAGCTTGCGCTGCAGCATCGAGGTGGACCCCAGCTGTGAGCGCACCACCAGATCGATGGCCTGACGCATGATGTCGGGATCTTCACCCTCGTACTCGTCGTTCTCGGCGACGGATGCCTCCGGCGCTTCGAGCACCGTCTGCTCGTATTGCGCTTTCTGCTGCTCACGTACCCAACCGACGACGGCGTGCACTTCCGGCTCGGAGACCCAGGCCCCCTGCACCCGCTCCGGCTTGGGCTCGCGGGCGGTGACCATGATCATGTCGCCGTCCCCGATCAGCTTCTCCGCCCCGCCTGTGTCCAGGATGACCCGGCTGTCGGCCTGCGACGCCACGGCGAAGGCGAGCCGAGAGGGGATGTTGGCCTTGATGACACCGGTAATGACATCCACAGACGGCCGCTGCGTGGCCACAACAAGGTGGATCCCGACGGCGCGCGCCATCTGGGCGATACGCACGATCGCATCCTCGACGGCGCGGCCCGCCACCATCATCAGGTCGTGCAACTCGTCGACCACCACCACGACGTAGGGGAAACGATCGAAACGGTCCGGGTCGAGGGCTCCGGCGTCGATGTGCTCGTAGTACCCGTCGACGTCGCGCACCCCCGCCTCGGCAAGGAGGTCGTAGCGGCGGTCCATCTCGCGCACCGCCCACTGCAGCGCATCGGCCGCCTTCTTCGGGTTGGTGATGACCCTGGTGAGCAGGTGGGGCACATCGTTGTAGTGGCCCAGCTCGACCCGCTTCGGGTCGATGAGAATCAACCGCACTCGTTCGGGCGTCGTGCGCATCAGCAGCGACATGACCATGGCGTTGATACACGACGACTTGCCCGCGCCGGTGGCTCCCGCAATCAACACGTGCGGAAGCTCGTGGAGATTGAGCATCACCGGGCGCCCCGAGATGTTCATTCCCAGACCCACCGTCAGCGGATGGGTGGCAGCCTCCGCCTCGGGCTCGCGCAGGATGTCACCGAGGGTGACAATGCGGCGGCGCCGGTTGGGCACCTCGACACCGATGGCGCTGCGCCCGGGAATCGGGGCCAGGATGCGTACGTCGGGAGTGGCCAGGGCGTACGCGATGTCGCGGGCGAGGCCGGTCACGCGCGCCACCTTGACGCCGGGAGCCAGCTCGATCTCGAAGCGAGTCACAGTCGGGCCCGGCACTATCCGGGTGAGCCGGGCGTCGACGCCATGTTGCAGGAGGGTGTCTTCGAGCTCGCGAGCAGTTTCGTCAAGGCTGCGCTTGTTGTGACCGGCCCCGCCCCCGACGGCCAGCAGATCGAGAGGAGGCTTCTCGAAGGCTGACATTCGGCGCTGGGCCGCGATAGGATGCTGTGTGCTGCGCCCCGCCGGGCGAGCCGCCTTCTGCGGAGGAGCCGCCGGACGCGGCGGTGCCTCGTTCGGCCGGGGCGGAATCTGTGAAGACCTCTGAGGAATGGGCTGCGGTGCTCGGCTCTCGATTACTTTGACCCGGTAGCGGTTGCGCCGGCTGTGCCGGGAACGGCGCAGCCGGCGCACGCCCGAAGCCACGGTGAGCCCGACGTCACGCAGCGTGGTGCGGGTCAGCATGAGCACCCCGAGGGCGGCAAAAGCGATCAGCACCACAAAGGCGCCCCAGAACCCGATCAGGCGCCGCATTGGAAAAGCCAACAGCGAACCAATCGCCCCGCCCCGCTCCCGCACCAAGTCGGTCGATTTGGCAAGCGAGACGGTGCCCGTCATCAGGTGGAACAGCGCCAGCGATGAGACAAAGGTGACAATGAACCCAACCAGCACACGGCGGTAGGCGCTGCGGGGATTGATCAGCACCAGGGCGATGCCGAGGCCGATGAGAGCCGGCGGGATGGCATGGGCCCACACCCCAAACAGCAGGCGCAGCCCGGATGCGAGCCACTCCCCTGCCGGACCGGCCAAATGGAAAGAGGCGAGCGCGAGCAAGGTGCCGAGAACAAGCAGCAGCACACCCCAGAAATCATCGGCATGCCGACCGAAACCGCCGCGAATGCGCTCTCGAAGGACCGTCAGCGCAGACGATCGCTCCGCATTCGTCTTCTTAGTTTGTTTGGCTTTGGCCGCCCTGCCCCGCCCTTTGCCCCGGCTGCGGGCGGGCGTCCGCTTTGCCATGGGAAATCAAGAGTACACAGAGTGCGGGATTGCGTAAACGATTGCGCCGGGATTCGGAGGCGAGAGCACCGAAGGCAGGGGCCGGAACGCAGAGTCCAGGCCGCGCAATACCGACTCTGAATTCTGAACTCTTGGCTCCCGCTAAACCTGCAACACAAGAGGTACCACTACCGCCGTCCGCCCCGTCTCGGCGCGGGTCACTTGATTCACCGCGGCACGCATTCGGCGGGTGAGGTCATCGCTGTCGGGGAGCCACAACTCGGTGGCCTGCACCTCCTCTTTGACTGCTTGAGCGGCGGCCGCCAGCAAAGCTCCCGGATCGTCCATGAACCCATGGCTGTCCAGGTCCGGCCCCTGCACGATCTCGCCGGTGCGGCCGTCCACCACCACGGTGACGACAATCACCCCGTCCTCAGCCAAGTGACGCCGGTCTCGTATGACGCCGCGCACCGTGGTCCCCACCTCCAGGCCGTCGACAAACACATACCCGGCCGGTATGGCCCGGCGCTCGAGCAGCGTCTCGGAGCCGTTGACGGTCACCCGATCACCGTCTTCACACACAAGGGCTTCAGGCACGTTCATCTCGCGAGCCAAAGCGGCGTGGGCGACGAGATGCCGGTACTCGCCGTGCACGGGAATGAGGGTGTGCGGTTGCACCACGTTCAGGAACGTCTTCAGCTCGTCCTGTGCCGCATGCCCGGACACGTGCACCGGGGCGTTATCGCCGTGGAATACCACAGCCCCCAGCCGCAACAGGCCGTTGATCACCCGGCTCACCCGGGTCTCGTTGCCCGGGATCGACCGGGCCGAGATCACAACGGTGTCCCCCTCCTCGATGGTCACCCACCGGTGCAAGCCCGAGGCCATCAGAGACAAGGCGGCAAACGGCTCACCCTGAGAGCCGGTGCAGATGATGGCCGCTCGTTCCGGCGCAAGCTGCAACGCCTCCTCGACCGGAACTACCGAATCCGGCGGCAGCTTGATGGCAGCCATTCTCTCGCCGATCTCGACGTTGCGCTGCACAGAGCGGCCCAGGAAGGCCACGTAGCGGTCGGCATCGATGGCGGCGTTCACTATCTGCTGTATTCGATGCAGGTGACTGGCAAAACAGGCCGCGATCACGCGGCCGCGAGCCTCGACGATGATCTCGTACAGGGTGCGCCGCAGACTGGCCTCACTGGGTACAAACCCGGGAACCTCGGCATTGGTGCTGTCGGCCATCAGCAGACGAACACCGCGCCGCCCCAACTCGGCAAAGGCGGGCAGATCGGTGGGCACCCCGTCGATGGGTGTGGGATCGAGCTTGAAGTCGCCGCTGTGGACCACCAGGCCGTCGGGGGTCTCAACGGCGATTCCGGCGCTGTGCGGAATGGAATGCGCCACCGGCACAAAGATGAACCGGAACGGCCCCTGCTCTACCCACTCCCCCATCTGCACCGGCCGAAAATCGGCCACTATCTCCGCCTCCTCCAGCCGGCCTCGGGCCAGCTGGACCGCCAACGGTGTACCGTACACGGGAACGTCGACATGGGCGAGCAGATAGACAAGAGCTCCAACGTGGTCCTCGTGGCCGTGGGTGAGGAGCACACACTTCAGATCGCCGGCACGCTCCAGCACCGGGCCGAAGTCGGGCACAACAAGGTCGACACCCAGCATGCCCTCGGCCGGAAACATGAGCCCACAGTCGATCAGGGCCAGCCGCCCTTCCATCTCAAGGCAGGCGCAATTGCGTCCCACACTCCCAAGACCACCGAGGAACGAAACGGAAAAACTCATGCCTTCTGGGCGATCCCCAGGGCCTCCTTGACAGCGTCAACGGTGGCGTCGGCGGCGGAGACGAGCGGCAAGCGAGGGGCGCCGACCGGCGCCCAAAGTGCGGTAAGCGCCGCCTTGACCGGCGCCGGGTTTGGCTCGAGGAACAGGGCCCGGCACAGCGGTGCCAGCGCCTGATGGAGACGCCGGGCGGTAGCCAAATCACCTTCCAGCGCTGCCGAAACCAACGCCTTCACCTGAGGCCCGGCGAGGTGTGCCACCACGGAGACCACACCGACTGCGCCTACAGACATCATGGGCAAGGTGTTCATGTCATCGCCTGAGTAGACGACGGCATCATCGCCGATCGCAAGCACCGTGTCGGTGGTAAACCCGACGTCCCAGACGGCGTCCTTCACCGCCACGATGCGGGGGTGGGAAGCCAGGCGGGCGATGGTGTCGATCTCGATGCGCCGCCCGGTGCGGGATGGGATGTTGTAGAGCATCACCGGCAACGAGGTGGCGTCGGCCACTGCGGTGAAGTGCGCAACAAGACCCTCCTGTGAGGGCCGGTTGTAGTACGGGGTCACCGCCATGATCCCGTGCACTCCGGTCTCCTCCGCCTTCTGCGTCATCTCCACCGAATGGGCGGTGTCGTAGGTTCCGGTGCCGGCGACAACATGGGCCCTGTCGCCGACCGCTTCGACCACGGCGCCAAAGATGGCGAGCTTCTCGTCGTCGGAGACGGTCGGTGACTCGCCGGTGGATCCGGTGACGACGATCCCGTCGCTCCCACCGTCCACCAAGTGCTTGGCCAGCTCCCAGACGCGGCCGTGATCGACGGCGCCGTCGTCATCAAACGGAGTGATCATTGCGGTGAGGACGTGCCCAAACGGTGCGTCCATGGCTCCTCCGAGTGGCTCGACCACTGCGGACGCTAGCAGCGGCCCTTCGATTATCGTTCGGGAATCTCCGGCCGCCCCGCGGCGTTCTCAGAGGTGAGATGGCACACGTCAAGAACATCGATCAGCAGTCGTTCGGCCAGGATGTGCTGCAGCAGAGCCACCAAGTCCCGGTGGTTGTGGACTTCTGGGCCGAGTGGTGCGGTCCGTGCAAGGTGCTCGGACCGGCGTTGGAGCGTGTCACCGAGTCATACCAGGGCGCTTTTGAGCTGGTGAAGGTCGACGTCGACGCCAATCCGGCATTGGCCCAGCAGTTCGGAGTGCAAGGCATTCCCACGGTCATGGCCTTCCGCGACGGCAATCCGGTATCCCGTTTCACCGGAGCGCTGCCCGAAGCATCAATCCGCCAGTGGATCGAACAGATGCTGCCTTCCGAGCTCGACAAGCTGGTCGACCAGGCCCGCGACTTCGTGCTCGAGGGCAACGACGCTGCCGCCGAGAACCTCTTCCGCCAGGCGCTTGAACAGGTCGCCGATCACCCCGAAGCCGGTGCCGGCCTTGCCGCGCTGCTCATCGGCCGAGGTGAGACCGACGAAGCGCTCATCCTTCTGGGCAAGCTTCCCCGGTCTGCTGAAGTGGAGCGTCTCGAAGCCACGGCCCGCGTCGCCCGGAACGGAGGCATCGATATCTCCGACCTCGAGACCCGACTCGCCGCCGACCCCGCCGACTCCGTTGCTCGCCTCGAACTAGGCCAGGCCCTCGCCGCCAACGGGGAGCACGAGGCTGCCCTCGACCACCTGCTCGAAGTGGTCAGGCTGGGCGGCGAAAGCCAAAATCGGGCACGTCAGGCTATGGTCGACATCTTCGGCATCCTTGGTGACGGGCATCCGCTGACCGCGACGTACCGCAGATTGTTGGCGAACGAGTTGTTCTGAACGGAAATCAGGATTCAGAACGCGACATGCCGACTCTGAAATCTGAACTCTGGGTATCTGCCAACCAATGTCAGATACCCAAGACCTCTTCCAGCCCCACCGTCACCGGCTCCGGAAGATCGGCCACCGCCCGGACCGCCAGCAGAACCCCCGGCAGGAAGGCGGAGCGGTCGAGGGTGTCGTGGCGTATGGTGAGCGTCTCCCCGGGCGAGCCGAGCAGCACCTCTTGATGGGCCAGCAAGCCGGGCAAGCGCACCGCGTGCACCCGTACCCCTTCGGCATCGGCCCCGCGTGCTCCCGCGATCGTCTCCTGCGATTCTTCGACCCGCTCCTGACGGCCGCCGGCAGCGGCCATCCGGCGTGCTGTGTCCAGCGCGGTGCCCGAGGGAGCGTCGGCCTTGGCATCGTGGTGAAGCTCGATCACCTCGGAGGCGGCGAAGTAGGGCGCCGCAATCTCGGCAAAACGCATCATGAGCACCGCCCCCACCGAGAAGTTGGGGACCACCAGGCAATGGGGCGGCCCGGTGCCCCACCGTGCTCGCAGATCCTCTATCCGCTTCGCGTCAAAACCCGAAGTCCCGACCACCGCGTGCAGCCCCAGCCGCCGCCAATGACCCAGATTCTCCATCACCACGTCGGGATGGGTGAACTCGACGACAACATCGGCCTCGCCGAGCGCAGCGACATCATCGCCCACACCCAGGCCTTCGATAATCTCGCCGGCCCGTGCCGGGTCATGGCAAGCCGTCAATTCGAGGTCGCCTGCTGCGACGATTGCGCCGCATACCAGGCGGCCCATACGGCCCCCCGCCCCGGAGACGGCAACTCGGATCATTCGACGTAGCGCTCCAGATCGATGCTGTTAAACGGCCCGACGGCTCCAAGCACTTTGGGGCCTCCGTAGACCTCCATGGCGACGGTGTGCACGTCTTCAAGCGTTACCGCATCGATGGCGGCCACCGTCTCGTCCAGAGTGAGGTGCTCGACACCGGTCAGCTCATGCCGGCCGAGGCGAATCATGCGGCTGTTGGTCTCCTCCATCGAGAGGGCCAGACCCCCCTTCATGTTCCCTTTGGCTCGTTCGAGCTCATCACCCAGAAGGCCTTCGGCCACCGCGCCGGCCAGCTGTTCCCTCACCAACTCGATGACCTGGGAAGTCTGGTGTGGGGTCGTCCCCACGTACACACCGTACGCTCCCGAGTCGGCAAACGGCATGCGGAACGAGTAGACGGAGTAGGCCAGGCCTCTTTCTTCGCGTATCTCGCGGAACAGTCGAGACGACATGCCGCTGCCCATGACGTGGTTGAGCAAGCCGAAGGCGAAGCGACGCTCATCCCCCCGCTTCAACGCCTCGCCGCCGATCACCAGGTGCGCCTGCTCCGTATCGCGGGTCTTCACCTGCACCGCAGGCTCGATGGACGGCTCGCTGAGGCCGTGATCCACGTCGCTGCCTTCCCAAGACCGAAAGTGATCCTCGACGAGGTCCACAACGGCGGCGTGGACGAAATTGCCGGCGGCGGCAACAACCGTCGTCTGCGGCATGTAGCGCCGGTCCCAGTACCTGTGGATCACTTCTCGACCCATGCCGGTTATCGACTCCCGTGTGCCCAGGACCGGCTTGGCGAGAACGTGCTCGCCCCAGAGCGCCTTGGCAAATTGGTCATGAGCGACGTCGGCGGGGTCGTCCTCATTCATGTTGATCTCCTCGAGGACCACGTGGGCCTCCGACTCGATCTCCTCGGGGCGGAAAGCGGGGCGCTGCAGCATCTCGCCGAGCAGCTCTACGCCCATGAGCAGATCGGCGTCGCGCAGCTGCGCCCAATAACAGGTGTACTCCTTCGAGGTGAAGGCATTGGAGCGAGCGCCGACGGAGTCAAACGCCTGAGCAATGTCCTGGGCCCGGTAGCGCTCGGAGCCCTTGAACAGCAGGTGCTCCAGGAAGTGTGAGCACCCGGCCTCGGAATCGTCCTCGTCGCGGCTGCCGGTGTCAACCCAGCACCCCACGGCAACCGACCGCACGGAGGGCATCCGTTCGGTGATGACGCGTAGTCCGTTGGGAAGTGTGGTGAGCTCGTGATCCATCGACGAGGGATGTTAGGTGCAGCAGGGCGGGACAAGTCACTACCGCGAGCCGGGCCGCCCTATCCGGTCGGCAATCTGCCCCCTCGAACCTGACGAAGCGGAACCGTGAAGAGGCTGTCTGCACTGATCCCGGCTCTGTTTGTTGTGGCCGCAGCCTGCGGCGATATCGACGCCGCCATGGAACCCGCCACCGCCACAGCCACAACCGCAACCACCGTCAGTTTCACCGAGCCGACAGATGTGACCTTCACCACCGCCGACGGGCTGACCTGGAAGACCGAGCGTTCCCGGCCGGCGACACCTGGGTCGTGCTCAGGCACATGTTCCCGTCCGACATGACCTCCTGGTATGACTTCGCCGAGGCCCTGAACGCCGCCGGCTACTCGGCGCCCACCTACTACAACCGGGGCCACGGCAACTCCGACCCGGCCACCGATTTCGATGTCGGGACCAATGCCCCGGCCGCCATCGCCTTCACCCGCTCGGAAGGTACAACTACGGTCTTCTTCATGGGGGCCTCCATGAAAGGAGCCGACGACGACGCCCGCAGCTACGCCACCACCGTTGTCGGCGACTCTGAAGTGCTCATCTACCCCACCAGCAGGTACGGCACCCACATCTTTGTTCCCCATCCGGAGCTCGCGGACGAGATCTTCTCCTTCGTGGCGGAGAACTCCTAACGCTTCCAGCCCTTCATCCCGGAGAAGCGTTGCCCGGCCGCAGTCTTCTCTCCGGCAGGGCGCAGGAACCGGCGTTCTAGACTCGCCGAATCGCGCTATCACGAGCGAGAGAGCCCATGCGGAGAATTGTGCTGCTGATCACAGTCGGCCTGTTCCTGCTCGGGTCGGCAATCCCCGCTGGAGCGCAGCAGACCGAGGGCGAGTCGCTCAAGGGAACGCTGCGCCAGAGCGACGATGAACACACCCTCGTGAGCGGCGTCATCATCACCGTGTCCGCCGGCGGAGAGCTCATCGGATCCGACGTGAGCGATGAGAACGGCGTCTGGGAGATCGGGCTGCCGGAGCCCGGCTTCTACGAGATCGAGATCAGCGTCGACATGCTCCCCGAAGGGGTCTCCCTGACCGACCCGGAAAAGACGGTGCTGGAAAACGTCGAGGTGCGCCCGGGCCAGCACAAGACGGTCATATTTCCCTTCGGCGAGGTCGCCACCACCGATCGGGGACCGCTCGAGAGATTCCTCAACCTTTGTGTCAAAGGCCTCACCTTCGGCGTCATCGTGGCTCTCGCCAGCATCGGCCTCTCCCTCATCTTTGGCATCACCGGCCTGGTCAACTTCGCCCACGGCGAACTCGTCACCTTCGGAGCCATCGCCGCCTGGTTCTTCAACGCCTCCGGCGCCGGGCCGGGCCTGCATCTTGTCCTCGCCGTCCTCCCCGCGCTCGTCCTGGCCGGTGCTCTCGGGGCCGCCCTCGAAACCGGCCTCTTCAGGCCGCTGCGCCGCCGCCACGCCGGCACCATTCCGCTCATCGTCGTCTCCATCGGACTCTCCCTGTTCCTCCGTCACATCTACCTGCTCTTCATGGGAGGAGCTCCCCGGGCGTATGACCAGTACGCGCTGCAGGTGGAGCACTCCTTTGGACCCGTGTCGATGCCGCCCAAGGACCTGGTCATCGTGCTCCTGGGGCTCGCCGTGCTCGGTGTCGTCGGCCTCGTCATCCGCTACACCCGCTGGGGCACAGCAATGCGCGCCGTCGCCGACAACAAAGACCTCGCCGAGGCTTCCGGCATCGACGTGGAACAGGTAGTCCTGCGCACCTGGGTGCTCGGGACAGCCCTCGCCGGCCTCGGAGGCGTGTTCTACGGAATCACCCAGACGGTCAGGTGGAACATGGGCTTCGTCCTCCTGCTCACCATCTTTGCCGCCGTCATCCTCGGCGGAATCGGCACCGCCTTTGGTGCCGTCGTCGGCGGCATCCTCATCGGCATCACCACCGAAGCAAGCACTTTCTGGATCCCGGTTGAGCTCAAGTTCGCCGTGGCCCTCGGTGTGCTCATCCTCGTACTGCTGATCCGGCCCCAGGGCATCTTCGGCCTCAAGGAGCGGGTCGGATGACGAGAGGAGGTGCCACCCCGTGGACCTAGGCTCAGTGTTCCAGGACGCCATGCGCGAGGCCGTGGGGGTCCGCGCCGCCGCCTACGCCCTGGCCGCAGTCGGCCTCAACGTGCACTTCGGCTACACCGGGCTTCTCAACTTCGGGCACGTCGGGTTCATGATGGTGGGAGCCTACGGGACCGCCATGACCGTGGAGCACGGCGGTCCGTTCTGGCTGGGCCTGCTGGTTGGTGTACTTGCCGCGGTAGCTCTCGGCCTGCTCCTCGGCCTGCCCACCCTGCGGCTCAGAGCCGACTACCTGGCCATCGTGACAATTGCCGTCGCCGAGATTCTGCGCCTCACCGCCCGCAGCAACGTCCTAGAGCCTTTCACCCGAGGTGTGTTCGGCATCACCAACTTCGCCGACTCCTTCTACGCGGTGAATCCGTTTTCCCCCGGGCGCTATCACGTCTGGGGAACCTGGAGCTACGACGAGAGAACCATCTGGGTGATGATGGTGGGCTGGAGCGCCGTCATCATTATCTCGCTCCTCCTCTTGATGCTCATGCGCAGCCCCTGGGGCCGGGTGCTGCGTTCAATTAGGGAGGATGAGGACGCCGCCCGCAGCTTGGGCAAGAACGTCTTTTCCTACAAGCTGCAGAGCCTCGTCCTCGGCGGCGTCATCGGCGCCTTTGCCGGAATGCTTCTCGCCTTCGACACTCAGGCGGTGAATCCGGATACCTACTTGCCCATCCTCACCTTCTACGCATACGCCGTTGTCATCCTCGGCGGGCCCGGACGCATCATGAGCCCGATCGTCGGCGCCGTCATCTTCTGGTTCCTCCTTGAATTCACCGACGGCGGGCTGCGAGGGGCAGTCGATGCCGGCTGGTTTGGTGGCATCCTCGACGGCGCAGGCATCGGAGCCGTGCGCTTCGCTCTGGTCGGTCTGGGACTGATGTTGCTCATGATCTTCCGGCCCCAAGGTATCTTCGGCAACAAGGAGGAGGTGCTCCTGGATGAGCGCTGATGCTCCCCCGCAGTGGCTGAGCGAGGTTCCACCGCAACCGGGTGTGTGCAAGCCCGTTCCAATCCTCGTCGTCTCCCAACTGCGCAAGTCCTTCGGTGGGCTCCAAGCCGTCGACATCGATCACCTCGAAGTGCAGCGAGGCGCCATCACCGCCCTCATCGGACCCAACGGCGCCGGCAAGACGACACTGTTCAATGTGCTCACCGGCTTTGACCGGGCCGATGCAGGAGTGTGGAATCTCGACGATCGGCCCGTGACCAGTCTCCGGGCCCATCAGGTGGCTCGATCCGGCATGGTGCGCACTTTCCAGCTCACCAAGGCCTTGTCCCGCATGACCGTGCTCGACAACATGTTGCTGGCCGCGCCCGGACAGAGCGGGGAACACTTCTTTCAGGCGCTGCTGCCCGGCTGGCGCCGACAAGAGAGCGCGAATCGACAGCGGGCGGAGATCCTGCTCGAGCGGTTCCAGCTCGACACCATGAGAGACGAATTCGCCGGCAGCCTCTCCGGCGGTCAGCGCAAACTACTTGAAATGGCCCGAGCCCTCATGGCCGAGCCGAGCCTGTTGATGCTCGACGAGCCCATGGCCGGAATCAACCCGGCACTCACCGATTCCCTGCTCGCCCACATTGCCGAGCTGCGAGACGAAGGCCTCACCGTTCTCTTCGTCGAGCACGACATGGACGTGGTCATGGACATCAGCGACTGGGTGGTCGTCATGGCCTCAGGCGCCATCATCGCCGAGGGTCCGCCGGCGGTGGTGGGCTCCAACCCAGATGTCGTCGACGCCTACCTGGGCCGTCACCACGGGGAAGCGAGCCACATATGAGCAGCGAAGAACGCTATCTACTGGAGACAACCGGCATCGTCGCTGGTTATTTGCCCGGGGTCGACATCCTCAACGGCTGCAGCCTTCACCTCGAAGCAGGCGAGCTGGTCGGGATCATCGGCCCCAACGGCGCCGGCAAATCCACCCTCATCAAAGCACTTTTTGGGCTCATCCCGGTGCGTGCCGGGGAGGTGCACCTGCGCGGCGAGGACATCACCGGCCTTCCTGCCCATGAGCTTGTGCAACGGGGTGTCGGCTATGTGCCGCAACGAGGCAACGTCTTCCCTCGGCTCACCGTCGAGGAGCACCTGGCTATGGGCGTCTTCCTCAATCCGACCGCGTATGCGCCCCGCAGCGCGGCAATCCTCGAGCTGTTCCCCCACCTGCAGGATCGCCTCCGCCAACGGGCCGGCCTGCTCTCGGGCGGGGAGCGCCAGATGGTGGCCATGGCCCGGGCTCTCATGATGGAACCGTCGGTGCTGCTACTCGACGAGCCTTCCGCCGGCCTTGCCCCCACCAATCAGGACGAGGTGTTCGATCGTATCCAGGAGATCAACTCCGCTGGAGTCTCGATCGTAATGGTGGAACAGAACGCTCGCCGCTGCCTACAGGTGTGCGACCGCGGATACGTGCTCGATCAAGGAGTCGAGGCCCATACCGGCACCGGCCATGAGCTTCTCAACGACGCCCGTGTGGTGCAGCTCTATCTGGGCTCACTGGCCACCGCCGAGTGACCTGCCGCGCAGAGAGGCCGGCCCATTGGGCCAGCCTCTCCATCATCGATCGCTCGACGATCAATTGATGAATCGAGTCTCGTCGATCGTATAGTTGCCGTCTGCACCAAAGGTGTAGACGTCGTAGTAGCCCGCTCCCGGCTCGCCGGCATCGACGAAGTCGAGCACACCGGAGGCGCCGTCGTAGTCGATGTCGACACCGTCGGCAACCAGCGCCAAGCACGATGCATAGGTGTCGCACTTGGTGCCGTCACGGGTGACGCCGTTGATTTCGTCCACAAAGACCGTCGGATCGTCCGTTCCGGCAACCTCGGCTGCCAACGCGATGATCACGGGGCAGTCGTAGGCGTAGGCGGCGAAGATCGTGTCCGTGCCCGGCGCGAACGCGGCAAAGGCATCGGCGAAGAACGCCGCGCCACCGGGCGGCGCGTACGAAGGCGCAGTGCCCCGGATGCCGGCCGTCACGCTCGGGTCGTTCGGATCGATCTTCTCGTACAGCGAGCTGGTCTGCAGGCCGTCGGTGACGTACACCGCCACGTCGGCCGGGCCCACACTCTGCTCGATCATCGCCTGCATGATGAGCCCGCCGGTGTCAGGGAAGGCCACCAGGAGCACCGCGTCCGGCGCCGCATCGGCCACCTGCTGCACATCGGCGTCAAAGACCGTGCCGTTCGGGTCGTAGGCAACGTTCGCCACCACGGTGGCGCCGTTTTCCTCGACCTGGGCCACCGCCGAGTCGGCCAGGCCCTGTCCGTAGGCGTCGTTGAGGGCAATGACCGCCACTTGGCTGTAGCCGTCCTCGACGATCAGGTCGCCAAGGATCTGACCTTGCAGGACATCGGACGGTGGCGTGCGCACGTAGTAACCGTCATCGGGGTAGACGGTGAGGTCAGCCCCGGTGTTCGACGGCGAGCACTCCACAACCTGGGCACCGGTGATCTTGTCGATCACCGACAGGGTGATCCGCGAACTGGCGGCCCCAACGATGGCATCGACACCGGCGGCGAGGTGCCCATCAACAAGGGCGTTGGCGGTGTCCTCGTTGGTGCCGCTGTCACCCTTGCTGAGCGCGAGCGGCTGGCCGAGCACACCACCGGCGGCGTTGATGTCTTCGACCGCCATGTCCACTGCTTCGATCATCGGTGGGCCTAGGAAGGCCAGGTCGCCGGTCTCGGGAAGCACCGTGCCCACCTCGAGCACACCATTGCCACCTTCTCCGGCCGCGGTCGTTGTCGCCTCTTCGTCGTCACCGCACGCTGCGGCGAAAAGTGACACAACAAGCATGAGCATGAACAGAGAGGTAATGCGTTTTTTGGTCATCGTCCCCTTCCCTCCGATAGCACCGCGGACCGGCGCAGAACCCCGGCCCGGGGTCGGGCGATGTTAGCTTCTGGCCTCGAAATCTCCAAGATGTTCACTGGGAGCCATTGGTGAACAGATCCCCCATCCGGCGTGGGACAATGGGCGGCTATGCGGCGCCGAGAAGATGCCCTCCTCACCGAGATCCTCCCCCCCGAGGAACGTGTCATCGAGGCCGTGGTGGCCCGCTACCAACGGGTCGCCCCGGCGGTGACCCGTTTTGCCAGGTCGCTGGCCGATGACGACACCCTGAGCATCCGCCTGGGATCACATGCCGCCGCCGCGCCCGGGGAGATCATCCTGGATCCCGGCGTCTTCCAAGCCGCGTACGCTCGCCAAGCCCCGGTAACCGCGGCCGAGGTGGCCCTCGCCTCGGCGTTGCACGAGGTCGTGCACATGGTCGCCACCGACTTCGAGGAGAAGCGGCCCCTTCCCGAGAAGTGGTTCCCCGACAACACGGAGCAGCTATCCGAGCAGCCGGTTGCACTGCTCGATGCACTCGGCAGTGCCGGCGGCCCGGCCGCCGAAGCTATGTTCCTCACTGTCGAAGATGCCCGCCAAGAGACCCAGAATCTCGAGGTGTACCCGGGTGCCCGCTCTGTGCTCGCCGACCTGTACCTGGCAGCGCTACCCGCCGCCATGGGAAAGGCTCGGCCCATGGGCCAGTTCGCCCTTGCCTGTTTTTTGGCCATCGGCGGGTACCGACACCTCAATGACCTGCAGCGCGGCGCCGATCCTCCGGTGGCGGCGGCACTGGACGATGCCACCGGCATCATCGACGACGCCGCTGCCGCCCCCGGCCCCTGGGAATCTGCGGGTACCGCCCTCCGGCTCCTCGCGGTGGCGCGGCTTCATGGTCTGCTCACCGAGGCCTCACCCGAGGAATCGAAGCGGGAACAGCTGGAGCGCCTGGAGACCGAACGCGACGAAATCACCGCAAGCGTCGATGCGGTCCGCATGATCACCCCCGTGCTGAAGGATGTGGAGTCCTACGACCGCACCAAGGCGGCGGCACAGGCCGTGCAGACCGAAAGGGGCCGCCACGACCGCAGTGAGACGGCGGCCGACCCGGCGACCGATCAGATCCTGCGGGTCAGCGAGGCACCGGACGTCTACCTGCCCAACGGGCAGAGCGGGAAGCTGATCCTCACCTCCCTTCCGTCACGCTTCCGCCGTTTCGCGGCCAGAGGCCACGAGGCACTCGAGACTGCAGCAAAACGCTGGGCCGTCGGCCAGCGGCACATCTCGGGGGAGCTCTACCCCCTCTTTGTGGCAAACCAGCGGCGCGGGCTGCGCTCCGGCTACGACGCCGGCGACCTGTCTCCCTACGCCGCCCTTTTCCTCGGCGCCGGTCTCTACCAGCGGATGTTCGAGCGGCGCGACCTTCCCACCAGGCGGGCCTACTCGGTGAGTTTGCTGGTCGACGGCTCCGCCAGCATGCTGCAGCCCCGGCCGTTGCCCAACGGGTTCAAGGCGCCGTGGGCTATGGCCGCGGCCACTTTGGGCGCCTGGACGCTGGCCCGCCTCTGCGACGAGCTTCAGGTGGAGTTTGAGGTTGCCCTCTTCAATCGTGCCTTTGCCGCCCGAGTCGACGACAGCGAGCGCACCTTCATGGACCGCCTCCACACCACCAAGGGGGCACTGCGGCGGAGCCAGGGTGGCGCCGCCGACAGGCTCGCCAGGACGGTGAATCACTACATAGTGAAGACCTTCGACGAACGATGGGAAACCGCCGAGCCTCGCATCGCCGGGCTGTTCTGGACCGCTGCCCATCCCGCCGACGCCGCCACCGAGGCGCGGCGTGACCCCGAGGTCGCACCGCCGGTCTCCATGTTCGAGAAAGCGGCCAATGTTGACGAAGTGAATGTGAGCCACGCTGCCGAACGCCTCATGGCGCGCAACGCAGAGGTGCGCATGATGGTGGTGCTGGCCGACGGAATGACCCGGGGCTCGGTAGAAATGCTGGCAGCATCGGTCGACGCCACCGAGGCCGGCGGAACCACTGTGCTCGGCATCGGCATCGGGGACGACACGGTCTGTGAGGCGTACTCGAGGGCTCGCGTCGTACAGCGGCCCGACGCCCTCACCGAAGCCATGATCGATGGTGTGCGCTCCGCCCTCCGCCACCACGTGGCCCTTGCCGGCGGCGACACCTGGTGGGCTCATCAGAGCCGCCTCTACGATGACCCAAGCATGAGGATCCCCAATGCCTAAGATCACCTTCACCGACCCCGATGGCGACGGACGCCCCATCGAGCTGGATACTGTTCCCGTTCCCAAAGACCAGCCCGACTACGAACAGCGGCTGGGCAAGATCCCCGAGCCGGACCCGTACTACGTGGATCTCGGCATGCTCTACCGTCTGGCCCTTATCGAGCAGGTGAGACGCCAGGATCTTGTGCACGCACCGCTTCACGTGGCGCTTCGGGGCCATATGGGAACCGGCAAGGATCATGACCTTGAGCAGTTCGCCGCCCGGCTGCGCATGCCCTACTACCGCATCCCCCTGACCGGCGAGGTGCGCGATATCACCCTCATCGGCTCGGTGAAGCTCTACGGCGACGGCAGAGGTGGAACCGAGAGCCGCTGGGAGGATGGCGACATCACCAGGGCGCTGCGGGGACCTGCCCTCATCAACATGTCCGAGCTGAATGCGGCCGGAGCCGAGACGCTTTTTGCTTTGCACGGCCTGCTCGACCGGTACCAGGCCCTCGACCTGCCCACCGGCGAGACGGTGCGCCTGCGGCCCGACACTCGCTTGTTCGGCACGCTGAATCCCACCGACCTGCGCGACTACGCCGGCACCCAGACCCTGAACAAGGCATTTGCCGACCGCTGGATCATCTGGGAGAAGAGATTCCCCAATACCGAGCAGATCGAAGCCATGCTCGAGCGACGCTATCCATCGCTGCGCGCTCCCTACATCACCGCCATCGCTCGTCTCGCCTTCGAGGTGAACGAGTCCTTCACTGCTCCGGATGCCCGCACCCGAGTGAGCACGCCGATGAGCCTGCGCACCGTTCTAGACCGGATCCCCACAGGACTGTGGATGTACACCGAGGCCGAAGATCCTCTGCGCCGCTCGTGGGAGGAATTTGTGCTCAGCCACATAGATCCGTTTGACCACGACCACTACGAGACGGTGTGGAGCGCGGTGGCGCGCCGCGGGCCGGAGGAGAAGCCCTTCAAGTAGCTATACGGCCACGGGCCATCCGAATACAGCTCGGAATCCCGTCACCCCATTCGAGAAGGCTCACCGAACGCCAGCGCCTTCTCGACGGCATCGACGAGCGTGTCCGCCACCGGCACGCCCTCGCCCTCAAGGGCGGAACGTTCCAGCGACCCGCCGTCGTAGAGAACACAGCCAACGCCACAAGACCGGGCGGCGCCGGCGTCGTCGGTGACATCGCCGACCATAACGACGGAGATGCCGGCGACACCCGGGAGAATCTCATCGAGCTGCCGAAGGTGGAGGGCCAGCGGCTCCGCCTTGGTCAACCCGGGCTCGGTGCGGCGCCCGGCGACGGCCACCATGTATCGATCAAGGCCGAAATGCTGCAGGCTCTCGACCAGCCGATCTTCCCACCACAACGACAGCACAGATTGCGTGGCTCCGCGCACCGCGGCCAGCCGCACTGCGGCGGCGGCGTCCTCGGTCAGGCGTGCCCGATTCAGCAGCGTGTGATAGGACCGATGAAAATCGTCGTCGATGACGGCCATCTCCTCGGCGGCGACGGACCGGCCCAGCATGGCCTCGTAGAAGGGCTCCATGGGCCGCTGATAGAGCGCCCGGTACACCGCGGCATCGATGGGGCCGGCGCCAAGCCTGGCCAATGACACGTTCACCGACTCGACAACGATGTCCAGGTCGTCGAAAAGCGTCCCGTTCCAGTCCCAGATCAGGTGGGTCATCGCAGTGCGTCTCCGCGGGCCGCCATGTCGCAGGGAACCGGGAGTTCTCGTCTGTGGGTCATGATGCTCTGCCCAATACTCAGCCGAGGCGGCGGCGCAGCCGCTCGATCTGCTGGCGCACGCTGTCGAAGCTGCCTCCGCCTGGACTGCTGCGGGCCCGAACCGAATCGACGGCATCCAGCCGGCCCAGATCGGACGGCACAAAAGCCGGGTGCGCCTTCTCCAACTCCTCGGGCGTGATGTCGCCGGGCTCCCGCCCCTCGGCGTCCCTGATGAGATGGCCCACGGCCTCGTGCGCTTCCCGGAAGGAAATGCCCCGCCTGACGAGGACCTCGGCAAGGTCCAGGGCTCCGATCCACCCGCCGATCGGCGGCGAGCGGAATACTGCGCCCTGCACCAGGGGGGCAACGGCATTCAGCGCTCCTGCAAGCGTGTCGTCGGCATTGAACACGATCTCCTTGTCCTCCTGGAGGTCGCTGTTGTAGGCAAGCGGCAGACCCTTCTGCAGTGCGAGCACGGCCGCCACCTGCCCGATCAGGCGCGCCGTCCTCCCTCGAACATGCTCGGCCGTGTCCGGGTTCTTCTTCTGCGGCAACGCAGAAGACCCGGTGCTGTGCCGATCGGCAAACTCCACCCACCCGAACTCCTTGGTGGTCCAGAGCACAAGCTCTTCGGCGAACCTCGACAGATGTGCCATCGTCTGGGCGCAGCAGAAGGTGTACTCGGCCACGAAGTCGCGGGAGGCGACGGCGTCTAGCGAGTTCTCGAACACCTCCCCAAAGCCAAGCTCCTCAGCCGGCAATACCGGATCCAGCGGAAGGCTGCTGCCCCCGGCGGCGCCGGCGCCCAGCGGCGAAACGGCTATCCGGTCCAGAGCGCCGGCGAAACGATCAGCATCTCGCAGCAGCATCCACACGTAGGCGAGCAGGTGGTGAGCCAGCGGAACCGCCTGGGCTCGCTGCATATGGGTATAGGCGGGAACAACAATCTCTCCCGCCTCCTCAGCCTTTTCCACGAGGACCGCGGCAAGGGCCTCGATCTGACCGATACGGTCGCGCCCCGCTTCCGTCAGATAGACGCGCAGGTCGAGCACCACCTGATCGTTGCGGGAGCGTCCGGTATGGAGCTTCCCTGCCACATCTCCGGCAATCTCGAAGAGCCTGCGCTCAACCGCGCTGTGCACATCTTCATCGGAGACGCGAAAGGCAAACCGGCCTGCAGAGGCCTCATTCAGAATCGTCTCGAGCCCCCCGACGAGCGTTGCCGTCTCACTCTCGGTGAGCAGGCCCACGGCTCCCAGCATGCGCACGTGGGCAAGCGAACCGCGCACGTCAACAAGAAGAAGCCGCCGGTCCGTCTCCGAGGTGGTGAACTCCCACAGAATGTCGTCCGGCCGCTCTGAGAACCTGCCACCCCAAAGCGTCACCGGCCGACCTCCCGGAGTCCTCGACCAGCGGTCCGGTGCGGGCCCCCGCAACACCGGGTCATTCGCCCTCTCCCAGCCGTTCCTCGGCGAGCCTGCGCAGGCGCAGAGCATTGAGCCGGATGAAGCCCGTGGCGTCGCTTTGGTCGTACACCGAATCTTCCTCGAACGTGACCGTCGCCTGATCGTAGAGCGCATACCGGTCCGACCGGCGTCCTTCCACCGTCACCCCGCCCTTGTAGAGCTTGAGGCGAGCGTCTCCTGAGACCCTCTCCTGCACCTCGTCCATAAACGCCTGCAGGGCCTCCCGCTCGGGAGCGAACCAGAAGCCGTTGTAGACCATCTCGGCGTAGCGGGGCACCAGCTCGTCGCGCAGATGGGCCACCTCACGATCGAGGGTGATCGATTCAACCGCCTTGTGGGCGTGATGGAGGATGGTGCCCCCAGGCGTCTCGTACACGCCGCGGCTCTTCATGCCGACAAAACGGTTCTCGACTATGTCCACCCGGCCCACACCGTGCCGCCCACCCCTCTCGTTAAGGTGGGTGAGCAGGTCCACAGGCTCCATGGCCACACCATCCACCGCTACCGGCGTTCCCCGCTCGAAGGAAACGTTGATTACCTCAGCTGCATCGGGAGCATCCTCGGGGTCGATGGTCAGACGAAACATCCCCGGCGGCGGGCCCGTCCAGGGATCCTCCAGCACACCACCCTCATAGGAGACGTGGAGCAGGTTGGCATCCGTGGAATACGGCTTCTCCGGCGTCACCGGGACCGGGATCCCGTGCCGCTCGGCGTAGGCGACAAGATCGGCCCGCCCTTTGAGGTCCCACTCCCGCCACGGCGCGATGACCTTGATTCCGGGCTCGAGAGCGTAGGCGGCAAGTTCAAAACGCACCTGATCGTTCCCCTTGCCGGTGGCACCGTGGGCGATGGCATCGGCGCCTGCAGCCCGGGCCGCCTCGACGAGACCCTTGGTGATAACGGGCCGGGCCAGCGAAGTGCCCAGCAGGTAGTACCACTCGTAGACGGCGTTGGCCCGCAGCGCCGGGAACACGTATTCCTCGACAAACGGGGCCTTCAGGTCTTCGGCGATCGCCTCTGCGGCACCGGTCTCTACGGCCTTTCGGCGCGCTTCTTCGACCTCCTCACCCTGGCCGACATCGGCGGTATAGGCCACCACCTCGGCGTTGTACTCCTCCATCAGCCAACGCAGGATGATCGAAGTGTCGAGCCCTCCCGAGTAGGCCAGGACCACTTTCATGATCCGGCTCCGATGCGCTCCAATTCCCGCCGCACTTGCTGGGCGCCCACCCGCTCGTGGGTAACGATCAGCAGGGTGTCGTCACCGGCCACAGTTCCCAGGATGCCGTCGATGCTGCAGCCGTCGATGGCCGCCGCCACCACCTGCGCTGCCCCCGGCGGCGTTTTCACCACCACCAGATTGCCCGTTGAGGTGATGACTTCGGCATACTCGGCGAGAGTGTGGCCCAGTACTTCGTCCGGTGCCCCACCTGGAGGGCCGGACTCGGCAAGCACGTAGCGAGCGCCGGCGCCATCGGGCACCTTCATCGCACCCATGACCTTGAGGTCTCTGGAGATCGTCGCCTGGGTCACCTCGAAGCCCGACCCGCTCAGCTGCTCTGCCAGCTCCGTCTGGCTCCCGACAACCTGATCCTCGATGATCCTGCGCAATGCTCTGCGACGAGCGGCTGTGTTCGACATGCCATTGACTATACGCATACTTGCATGTTCATGCAAGACCCCAGCTCCGACATGGCGAATCGCTCACAAAAGAGCAAACGGGCGCTCTTGCCCGTATACGCGCCGGCGCGAGCCCATCCGCGACCGATTCTCGGCGGCTCCGCCACCGAGTACCCTGTTGGGATCATGCGGGCCATACTCGCCGACCTTGTCGCCGAGCAGCAGACCCTCGACCAGCTGCTGCAGCGTGCGCCCGACCGCGACTGGAAACGCCGCACCGCCAAGGCCGGGTGGACGGTCCAGGACACCATCAGCCATCTGGCGTGGTCCGAAGACAACGCCCTCACCGCCCTCGAGGGTGACGCCGATGTCGATCCCCTGCTCAACACGTGCGGAGACGGCGCCTCACGTGACGATCCCGGCGTGGCCGCGGGACGCGGCAAACGCCCCCAAGAGATCATCGAGTGGTGGCGTCACGCCCGGGCCGCAGTGGTCGATGCGCTCTCTCGTCGCCGGCCCGATGTCCCGGTCGGCTGGCCTACGCCTGAGACCGATAGCGAAGCCTTCGCCGCCTTCCGACTCATGGAGACCTGGGCTCACGGCCTCGATATCACCGCCGCCTTGTCCCGTGAGGTCGACGACACACCCCGCATCCGCCACGTGGCCTGGCTGGCTTGGCTGACGCTTCCCCTGGCCTTTGCTCGCGCCGAAAAAGACTATTCGACCCCGGTCCGTGTTGAATTGGTCGGGCCCGGCTACGCCCGCTGGGTCTACGGGCCCGAATACTCGGATCAGGTCGTACGCGGCACTGCCAGCGATTGGTGCCGGGTGGCCGTGCACCGCCTACGGCCCGAGGACGCTGAGACCCTAACCGCCAGCGGCGAGGTCGCCGAGACGGCATTGCAGGTCGCCTGCGCCTTCCCCTAGCCGTCTTCAGGGACTCGAAGGAATCAATCGGATCCGTGCTTGCGCACGTCGAAGCCGGCCTTCAGCAGCAGATTCAGCAGCGCTGGCGCCGGATCGCGGAATTGCGCCGGCCGGAAAGCGTCCTCGAGCCCTGAGAAGAAGCCCAGCAGAGTGTTGACGACGTGGGTGATCGAGATCGTGTGCAGATCGTTCTCGGCGCTGCGACCAAAAGCCACCAGCCGGCTGCGGATGCGCCCGCCGCCCCGTGCCTCACTCACGTGCAAACCCGTGTCACCCAGACCAGACACAACACCCTCAAGCGGCTCGTTGTAGAGCCACTCCACGCGGCGCAGCATCGGGCGGAGCACCTCGTGGTGGCGAATGCTCGGATTGAATTCCGCTTCGCCCTGTTTCACCTCGCCGATGATGACGTCGACCAGATCCTCTTCGAGCTGCAGCACCGGATCCTCGAGAAGCAGGAGATGGCATTCCTCGCTCCCGTGGGGATCCCCGGCGTAAACGTCGCCGGGCAGGCGCAGCGCCATGATGTCGATATCAGTTGCCGTCTCGAAATCGCCGGCTCGGCTGCGCCGCTGCACCTCAAACTCGCTCACCGTCATGTATCCACTCAAGCGCAGGTAGCTCTCGACGAGATTGACCGCAATGTCCATGGCACTGATTCTCGCAGCGACGCGGCCCAACTCGCCGTCTTCAGCCCCTCAGTGTGGACAGCCCCAGCATCGGGAGCTTGCTCAAGCGCGGCTCCGCCTCGAGGTCGGCAACCCGAGCCAGGGTCCTATGGGCATTGCGGTGAGTCACATACCAGGCGGGCTTGGGGAACTGGCGGAACGGTGCCCTAATCACGGTCTTCTGTGGACGATCGAAGAGCCGGGCGTTGCGCACGAAGCCGATGCCGCTTCCGACATCGTCGAGCGTGTGCCCGGGAAAGGCCCCCCAAGGATTGGGACCAAACACGAAGCCGGCGGCCGCCCACACGTTCACCGCCACGGATCCATAGCGAAGGGCGGCGAGAGCGCCGTCGAGAGCCATGGCAACTTCGTCCTGCGTCTTCGGGTCGATGATGATGGTGGCGTTGAGAGTGCCCTCCAAGTCGGAGTTGCAGAAGGCGACGGCGCGCTCGAGGAACTCGGCCGGACCCTCGGCAGACAGCAGAGTCACGGCGGCGATGGGGCAGAAGGCCTCTTCGGAGAACGCCAGATGCTCGAACTCGGGATCGACCCCCATCAGAAAGGTGGGCGGCAACACACCGGGCCTGCGCTCCCCCAGCATCTCGACGTTTGTATGTGAGGTGACAAAACGTTCGTACCGCTCCTCGGCGCCCGGGTAGTAGGCAGGCCGCGAAGGAAGGCTCCGCAACACCCGGCGAAGCTCATCGAGAAACACACCACGCTGGGGCCACCCGCGGGCCAACACCAATACCTTGGCCGCATTGCAGTTGAACCCGGCGTTCTGCGTCATCTGGGTGGCAACGTCCTCGGCTCGAAAGCGCAGGTCCCGCTCCGACCACTGCCCGGGCACGATGATCACCGGACTCACGTTCCCGAGTTCGCTCGTGATCGGCTTGTCGAGCAGGGGCTCGCTCCGGGCCTTGCGCGCTGCCCCCTCCGCACCGGTGCCGAAAACGATCGCATCATGGGTGCCGGCCGCCCCGGTGATGTGGACGACGTCCACTCCGGGGTGCCGAACGAGATACTCACCAACGTCGGCTCCGCCGAAGGCGGTGCGAAAGAACCCGTCGGCGATCAGGCCGGCGAAGCTCCGTTCCACGTGCGGACTGATGTAGTCGTTGATCGGATTGAACTTGAGCAGGGCCACCCTGCCTTCGACAAAGAGCTGGTGCACCACATCGAGAGGACCGATGCTGGCCACATTCCCGGCACCAAGCACAAGGCTCACCAGCGGCCGCGCCGGCATCGGCTTCGTATAGAAGGAGCCCAGGCTCTCATCGACATGCCGACGGTCGACCCCCGGATCCAGCCAGACATCGGCGGTAATGCCTCGGTACAGCACACGGTCGTAGAGATCGGCCGGAGTCACTCG
>Ga0307421_1000224_pt1 | contig 36452 bp, 23 predicted proteins | sample SalMarWE160270MG_FD_202163 | JGI IMG/M metagenome (GOLD analysis project Ga0307421, IMG submission 202163) | Salt marsh sediment microbial communities from the Plum Island Ecosystem LTER, Massachusetts, United States - WE1602-70 | ecosystem: Environmental > Aquatic > Marine > Intertidal zone >... | reverse complement strand
TCATATTTTTAGTGGTCTTAGCTTCTTTTTTTTCCGGATGCTATCAAGGGTATGTTCAGTTTGTGCCGCCTGAGCCGGAATTGGTTCAAACATCCGGTTTGAGGGAGTTCATGCAAAGTCACACACCTCCAAAAATCGTACTCAGGGTTCCGGATCCGGAGCTGGTGGCCACTGAATCGGGAAACAATGACCTTCTGTATGCGGCGATTGAGGAAGAATTTATAAAAGCAGGGTTTCAAGTGAGTGACAGGGCTCTTTTTGAGGAGATCATGAGCCGGTCAGATGATAAAATCAGTTATGTGGAAATGAGCCGAAGAACCAATACGGACATGATTTTAGAATTGGTGAAGTTGGATATGGATGTTTCTTATAAAACCAATAAGTTCTACACATACGAAGGAGAGCAGAGGCTTTTTCCAGATAATGAATCCGTGAGTGCCGTCGGAGCAAAAGTCACCTTCAGATTCATTTTGATAAAAAATAATGAATTAGCCGGTCATTTTACTTTTCACTATGCACCCTGTCCGGATGGCTGTGCGGTCGAGGTTTCTCTGAACAGTGCTTATTTGAAAAAAGAATCCTTTTCTTATGAAGGAATTTTCTATCAAACCGTTGAGACAGATGCACTGGAGGAGTTCGTTAGAGCCGCCACAAGGGATCTGATTTTTCGGCTGGAATCCTTGAGAGAGATGATTTAAGACGGCCTTAAATCTTTTGTTGCTGAAGTGATTTTCCTTCCCAGAGCATAGGCGCTTTCCAGAAATTCCGGATATTTTATGACCTCTCCCTTTTTTTCCAATCCGGGACAAAAAAGCTCCCCTTTATACTGCGCATTTATGACCTGGAATAAGTTTCTGACAATAGACCTGGCGTTCTGGAAAAAGTCTTTTCTGTGGGCTGCGGATGTGCAGATGAATGCTCCGGATTTTTTCTTTTTGAAAATGTCTTTTTTCAAAATATTTTTAGATACCCATGCGCACTGAAACCGGTCGATCATGATTTTTGTCTGAGCGGACAGGCTTCCGAAAAAAATAGGGGATGCGATGATAACCGCATCACATTCTTTCACTTTTTTATAGATAGTCTGCATGTCGTCTTGAATGGGTGAGAGCCCTTCTGAATTGACTTTATCATACTCTATTTCCTGGGGAGGGCTTATATCCAGCAGATTCAGGATTATCTTTTCTGTTCTCCAGCCACTGTCTCCGGCTGCTTCCAATGACTTATCCAGAAGGATATCCGTATTCCCATCTTTTCTGGGGCTTCCGTTTATTCCTAATATTTTCATAAATCTCCTTGAAAAACAGAAAAAATAGTGACGTCTTCTAAGCCTTAAGTCCGATGCTATTATAATCAATCAGAAACAAGAAACAAATGTTATATATATATGATATATATAAGGTGAGAGAGTGATAATTTTCAATTGCTTTTTCGATTTTGGTCTGATAATCTTTTTAAAATCAAAAATGTTCTATTTTAAGGAGGGGGTATCATGAGTATCAAGAGATTTCTAGGACAAAAGATCATTGTATTTATTCTGTTTGTTTTAGCCGCTCCGGCTTTTTTGTTTCCTGTGGAGTTAGAAAAAATTATTCCCATACAGATCCAGGTCAATATTGAATGGAATCGCCCTCCAAAAAGCGGGAATACCAGGAGCGTGGGAACTTTTATGCTTCAGGTCACCGGAAAAGCCAGGTTGATAGAGGAGGACGGCGAATTCCTGAGATACGAGCCGGTTGACATGCAGGCCTTTGCCAGGATTAAAGATGAGGACATTATGGAAAATCCTGATTTTAAATGTTACGGCCAAGTTATAAACAGAATAGAGGGATCTGACACTGTTCCTATCACTTCCCCTTCCCAGGGTCCTAATAGTTTTCTTATGGACGTCCAATTAGGAAAACTAGGAAGAATCGCGGCTCTTCAGCAAATGGGAAGAGCCTCAGAAGTGATGGAGGCAATCCTGGAGGAAGAAGATAAAAAATCCTCCGGTGACAACTATATAGCTATGCTTTCTGGAGGATTCAATGCGACATTCCAGTCGAATCTGTGCGACGGCCCGGTCCATACTGAGAGAGGAGTTATTCCTTTTCGTGTTGGGATTTTTAAAGAATTGACTGCTTCAACAATGAGCGGTTCTTATAAATGGGAATCAGATGAAGGCTTCAATGAGGTGGATATCAAAGACTTCCAGGGCTTCAAATTATTGGGTCCGCCTCAAGGTGGGAATGAGGTCAAACATAGAGTCAGTTGGTCGTTTGGATACACCAAACCCATTCTTCAGATCTGGTACAAAGATCAAGAGGGGGAGGAGATTAATATCACGGATAAAAATAATCAGGATGTTAAAGTGGGCGAGAAGATTGAATTGGAATGCAGAGTGCTTCCTGAATCAGAAGGCAAACCACAGTCCCAGATATGGACTCTCGATGATGGAAATCCTGATAAAAGGAAATATATAAAGAGATTTGAGGCTTCCAAAGAACAGGGAAAAGTTATCCACCTGAGCCAGGAAGACTTGAATCAACCGAATATTGTTTTTTACTGGACAGATAAAGGTACGGGAAAAGTCAAATGTGAGGCTGAGGTCAAAGGACAAACCATCACAGCAGAAACCGAGTTTAATATCAGCAGGCCGGAATACACACTTGAAGTGGAGCCATCAAGCGATTCTGCTTTTGGAGAACTGACATCAGGGGCAAAACTATCTGCAGAAGAATGTTGGATTGATGAGGCTTATGAGAGCTCCAAAAAGATGTCGGGGCTCCAATACAACGGTATTACTTTTGAATGTGAGTCTAGCGATGGGGGAGAGTTCCAATGGGTGCAGCTTGTAGAGGATTATTTAGAATATGAATATTTTAATAGGCAGAAATGGGCAGAAGTGAGGATAGGATTGGACCATTGTTATCCTTACCAATCCGGCAAAAAAGCTTTGGATAAACCCGCAGTCATAGCCCCTGAAACAAATGAAGGTAAGGACATGCTGTTTGAATTCAAAAAACACCAGAAAAGCAAGATGTATTTAATGTACAGGCCGGTCGGGGAAGGCAGTGAATGGGTTCCGCTGAGTGTTATTGATTGGGAATGGATGGGGTCTATAGTCTATAATGATATTGAAAAACACTGGTGGTATCCAGGGAATTCAAAAGCTGAACTTCAGGGAGAAGAAAAAACGTCAAAGTACCCTGAGTGGGATCAAAACAGCGGGGACAAATCAAAATGGAAAGAGGTGGACGTAAAGGAAAACAAAAGAGTCCCTCCCCTATTGGACTGAATCTGTATTGTGCATGCTTGACGATATATAAGACTTATCTATAAGACGGGGAAGGAGGGCAATAGAGAATGATCAATACAGCTTATAAGAAAAAAGGTGCTGTTTTTGCAGGGGTAATGCTTTTATTTTTTTGTTTTGGTCGAGCTGGGTTCTTTAGCCCGGACGACCTTGTGATCTGGCGGGAGTTTGTTGATTTGCTGCGAAGCGGGAACTTGACGCAGGATCACATAAAGCCGCATGAGTATATTTCAAAGGAGACGCAGCTTCTTTTTCTGGAACAGCTCAAGAAAGCCAGTGACAAGGCTTCATCCTGGCAGGAGTGGGAGGCTGAACCTGAGATTTTTCCAGTGGAGAACCATGTTCATTTTCTCATCCCGCTCGGATTCGGTGGAGAAAAAAAGACGGTTTACTGTTTTACTTTTCTCAAGGAAAACGACACATGGTATTACAGGCACATGGAGAACATATTCATCCGCCTGGATAAGACTCCGCTTCCTCCGACTTCTGATTTTCCGGACCTTCCAGAGGAAACCAAAGCGTGGCAGAGGGCAGAGCTGTACTGGTCTAAAATGGTTTATTTTTTCACTGTGCTCACAAAGGAAAAAGGAAAAGAATTCTTTTTCAATCTGATGAAAGACGGCGCAGGATATTTTCTGGCGTCTAAGGTCTGGGTACCGTTTATGCCGCCGCAGAGGGCATTCATCCTCTATCTCTGCTGGGAGCAGAGCCGGCTGCAAGGGAATGATGTGCTTCTTCAGAAACTCACGGATAAAGAAGCTGTGGTCGATTTGAAATGCCACTTCTTTTATCTTTACAAGCATGCCGGCCACCTCAAAGGGCAGATAGCTTTTGATGACTACAAAAAGATTTTTGAGACTATCTGGCAGGACAGGGCACAGAATGCCGGGTGGAATCTTGAGATCAGTTACAAGGATGCCGAATGCCTGAAGTGCGTTCTTCGCTTCACCCGCTGAGGGTATCCATTCCGGTCCTTTTACTCCGGCTTTCTTTCTCTTTATCTGTTCTTTATAGCTTGATTTTCCTTCTGGAATAACTGCAGTTGGGGCATTCCTCTCCATTTTTGACCATCGGCACGAGTTTTTGCTCTATCCCATAGCATTTCGGACAGTACGGGCCCTGCATTCCGTCACTCTTTTCTTTGAGCCAGTAAGCATCGTCTTCGAATTTGAGCTGGTTCCATAATTCAAGCTTTCCGTCTAATTTGTCTTTTTCTTTTCTCAGCCACTGGTTTTCGTTTATGAGGTCGTTTATCTGCTGCTGGACATCGATTATTTTCCTTATATAATCCAGCTTTTCAGATTCTTTCAGAGTGTTGATGACCGGATTGAGTTCAGTGATTATATTCATAATTTCCTTATCCAAAGCCCTGGCATTTTATTTAGTCGGAGAACAGGCCTTTAGTTTGAAAGAAAGAAGAAAAATACCTTTATTTATCTAAAAAAAGTTTTGAATGAGTTTGTTCTTTTTCAGTTTCCGTTAGCCATATCCCGAACAGGTTTTAAATTATCGATCACATAGATACCCCTGCCGTGAGTTCCTATGACCAGCTTGTCATCCCGTTTGTGAATGACCAGGTCGTGCACAAAAGTGACGGGCAGGCCTTTTCCGAGCGCATGCCATTCGTTGCCTCTGTTTACGGTCACATAAACGCCTAAGTCAGTGCCCACATAGAGAATATCCGGATTTTTTGTATCTTCCCGGATCACATTTACCGGGCCTCCCGGGATGTTTCCGCTGATATCTGTCCAGTTTTCTCCGTAATCCTCGGAACAATAAATATAATCAGCTAAGTCGTCATCGCGTTTTCCGTTGAGTGTGAGATAAACTCTGGATTCCTTGTAGGAAGAAGCAGTCACGCGGGACACCCATCTTTTATAGGGAAGATCGTTCATTATTTCGTTCCATTCTTCGCCTCCGTCGTGTGTGACCTGGACTTTTCCGTCGTCGGTTCCTATATAAATAAGTCCGAACTTAAGCGGCGATTCTGAAATAGTGGTTATGGTCTGATAGGGAATGTCTCCCATCTCATCTGGGTCATTATAGGTTAGGTCAGGACTGATTTTCTCCCAGCTCTCGCCGTTGTCCATTGAGCGGAGCAGGTACTGGCGTCCGGTATACAGCGCGCGGGGATTGGATGGAGAGAACAGGAACGGAGCCAGCCACTGGCCTCTTGGCCGCGGTTCGTTTTCATGGCCTGCTTCAGGCCCGAAATGCTTTTCAGGAGCGATATTTGTTGTTTTCCACCGGCCGTCGACTTGAACGGAGCGCCTCATTCTTCCGTAATATCCTGCTGTGAAAAGGATTTCTTTGTCTTTGGGGTCCCGTTCAATATAACTCGCTTCTCCGCCCGGGATGCTTTCCCATTCACATTTATCGCTTTGGCCGGGTCTGTAGGTGACCGGTCCCATCCAGCTTCCATTATCCTGGATGGAGCCGTATACATAAAAAGGATTTGCATTGTCCACATATACGTTATAGAACTGAACGACAGGAAGGTTTTCGATGTTTCTCCATGTTTGGCCCCCGTCATAGGAAAGGTTTATGCCTCCGTCGTTTCCATTGACAAGATGATTGGAGTCATCAGGATCTATCCACAGAGCATGGTGGTCTCCGTGAAGTCCCCTGTCCCGGAGAGCCTGGAAAGTCTGTCCTCCGTCCGTGGATTTGATAAGAGGCACTCCTAAGGCATATATGGTGTTCTCCTCATTGGGGTCGACCCGCATCTGTCCGAAGACCCAGCCGTAGGTGCGCACAAGGAACTGAAGAAGATTTGAATCCCTGCTCACTTTTCTCCAGGTCTCTCCTTTGTCGTCCGAACGATAAAATTCAGCAGGTTTTATCTCTAAGTCGCCTTCTTCAGGAGAGCCGGATCGGGCCCGTCCCAGATAATGGGCGTCTACGAAGGCATACACGACATTCGGATTGCCGGCACAGATGTCAATTCCGATGCGGCCGGATTTGCCTGAAGGGGGAAGCCCATTGGTAAGATGCTTCCAGTTTTCTCCTCCGTCAGTGGTTTTGTAAATACCGTTTCCCTTTTCTATTTTGGGGTCATGCCAGGGTCTTCGTATGCGGTTCCAGACCGAAGCGTAAAGAAGACGGCTGTCTGAAGGGTCCATCACAAGGTCGATGGCCCCTGTTTTTTCATCGATGTAGAGGATTTTTTCCCAGGTTTTTCCTCCGTCAGTGGTTTTGTAGACGCCTCGTTCGGGATTATAAGTGTATTCATGTCCTGAAGCAGCCACATAAATAATATCAGGATTTTCCGGGTGGATGATGATGCGGGCAATGTGATTCGTGTTGGCAAGCCCCATGTGCTGCCAGGTTTTGCCTGCGTCCAAAGATTTGTACACTCCGCATCCTGACATGGAACTCCTGAATATATTCGCTTCTCCCAATCCGATCCACACGATATTGGGGTCTGAAGGAGATACGGTTACATCCCCGACTGAGCCGGAAGGAAGGTTATCTGTAAGGGGGGTCCAGGATGTTCCTTCGTTTTCGGTTTTCCAGACTCCTCCTGAAGCAGATGCCGCATAGATTGTATGCTTTGCTCCCGGTGGAATGGCGACGTCAACGATACGGCCGCTCATGATTTCCGGGCCTATATGACGCCAGGTCATGTTTTTGAAAGGTGTTTTTTCCTGCAGAACCTGGTGCTGGCGGAACCACTCAAGCCTGGTTTCAGCATCCGTGGATTGGATCCGGGTTTGAGCCGATGCCTGGGAAATCATAAGTAGGATAGCAAGGGGAATTACACTTCTAAGAATAAATCGAAAATTATTAGACATTTAAGCCTCCTTGGATGTGATGGCGTCCCTGGAAAGGGACTGAAAAGAAATACATATTGGTTTTATATGATAAAACCTCTGCGAATTCAAGTTGAGGTGTTTATCGGTTATCTTGCTTTACTTGAATAGTTCAAACTAAGCTGTGTAGAGTTTTTCTTCTAAAAGTGTGTTGATCCGGCTGTTTATGTTGATCCCGGTGCGGCAGGAGGCTGTACATGAGCTGCAGTTGAGACATGTGTTCAAGCCGTGTTTATCAGGGAGTTCTGCAATGGTGTCTCTTGCTTGAATATAGTTGCCGTAGCCTTTGACATACATATAAGAGCGCATAAGGTCAGGTATTTCAACTCTGTTGGGACATGTGTCAATGCAGGCTTTGCAGTTCTGGCAAAAGAGTTTTCCTTTTAGGTTGGCTGCGGCCTTGAGTTCCTGGGCTTCGTTTTTTGAAAGCGCCAGGTCATTCATGACACTCATGTTTATGTCAAGCTGGTCAAATGTGGTCATCCCCGGAATGGTGGTGCAGACATTTTCATCTTCAAGAACCCATTTCAGTGCGGCTTTGTGATTGACCTCTACCTCTCCACTTTCCTGAAGGCGCCGGCCTCCTTGAGTTTTCATGGCAATGACTCCCACTCCGTTCTCTGCGGCATACTGGATAGCCTTTTTCACATCTTCCCTGTGTTCTTGAGCGAAATTATAGGTGGTGAGGAGAACATCCCATATCTTGGCATCCACAACAGCCCGGATATTATTGGGTTCATTGGTATGGAAAGTGACTCCGATAAATCGGGCTTTACCTTCTTTTTTAATTTTCTCAAAAGCTTTCATCATGGGTTCGTATTGAACCATTCCAGGGTTATCGCAGCTGTGAAGATAAAGAATATCCACATAATCCGTTCTCAGTCTTTTTAGGCTGAGTTCAAGCTGGTTGTTCAAGTTTTCAGGTGTGGCTGATGGCGATCTATCACTGCCTGTTTCACTGAACCCACCCGTTTGCCGGTCTTTAGCAAAGGCCATCTTTGTGGCAATAATGACCTTATCCCGGGCTCCTTCTTTTTCCACCACTTCTCCGATGACTCTCTCCGAATTGCCTCTCAGATAGACATGAGCGGTGTCCAGATGGGTGATGCCCCTATCCAGCGCGAGTTTGAGAAGGTCCGGGCTGTCCGTGTTCATCACTCCGAAGCTCACAATGGGGATGCGCAGGTTGGTGCGCCCCAGTGTGCGGTAGGCGATTTTATATGAGGTGTTTTCTTGAACGGGCTTTGCTTTAAGCAGCGGTATCCCCAAGCCGGTGGAAAAAAGCCCGAAAGCTGATTTGCCGATAAATTCTCTTCTTTTCATTGTTTTGTTGCCTCCTTTTTAATGTATAAAATCTTCTTTGGTTTTAAGTTGGGCGTTTTCATACATCACTTCTTCTATATAATAATAATTATTCTAAATTAAGCAAGTGGCAAATTCTTTAAACATGTTGAATATTCAAGGATAAAGCCTGATTATAACCGGACCCGGGAATCGCTTTCCCACATATCTAGATTCTTTCCAAGCTCCTTTTTAAGAGCTTCTGTAGCCTGAGAAAGACGTGATACTGTGTCTTTATCCAGTGTGACATCAGAAGCAAGGGCGTTTTCTTTGACCTGGGCCGCATTACGGCCTCCTACGATGGCGGTAGCCACAGCGGGCCGGGAGAGCAGCCAGGCAATGGACAGGGCGGTCATGGATATTCCCGCATCTTCCGCTATTTTACGGATTTGAGAGACCGCATCAATGACCTCTTTTTCAGCCCCTTTTTCATCATGCCGGGCTTGAGCCCGGGAGCGGGAGAAATGCCTGGTTCTCTGGCGGTCTTCGGGAACATCGTCGATACTGCGAAATTTTCCCGTTAAAAGCCCCTGCATGATGGGCGAATAGCAGAGAAGAGAGATATCATTATCCTTACATAAGGAGAGGACCTCATATTCCACGGCCCGGAAAAGCAGATTGTACGCCATCTGATTGGAACAAATTTTAAAACCGGTTTGCAGGCAGTCTTCAAGGTCCCGGGGCCCGAAATTTGATACTCCGTAGGCGCGTATTTTTCCTTCTTGTTTGAGTTCTTCCAAGGACTCCAGGGTTTCCTCTATTGGAACATCCCGGTTGGGCCAGTGGAGCTGGTAGAGGTCCATATAATCGGTTCGGAGGTTTTTGAGGCTCCGCTCACAGGCCTGGCGGAGTTTCTCTCTGGTGAAGTGAGAGGGAGAGGCTTTGGATGCAATGATGATTTTGTCTCTTTTTTTGCCCAGGGCTTCGGCGATGAGCTGCTCAGAGTGTCCGTTTCCGTAAGCCTCGGCCGTGTCAAAGAAGTTAATGCCCGCATCATACGCTGCTGAAAGGGCATCCAGGGAATCTTTCTTTTCCTGATGCCCCCAGTTGAATCCCCCGATGATAGCCCAGCATCCGAAAGAAACCGTGGATACGGTGATGCCTGTTTTTCCGAGTGTTCTGTATTTCATGGCTCTTTCATATTAAGACAAGAGAAGCCGCTCCGTCAATGAGGGTCATCGCCATTTTTGTATAAATAGGTCAAGTTTTTTTGACTTGGAGATATTTTTGATTATAGTATAGTCTTAAAAAGATATAAGAGGGAGGGTGAAGTGAAAAAGCCGCCATTTATTCCTTATTTTTTGGTTTTAACACTGGTTTTGATGTTTCTTGCGGGCTGTGGTCCAAAAGATTCCGGTGAAGAGTACCCTGTTGAGATCGAAACGGTGGATGGCGTTAAAAGTATTTCTAATCCTGATTTTCCGAAGCAGGGGACCCTTCATTATTCAATGGAGGAGGAGCTTTCCATAGGAGTTATGGAGGGAGATGAGGAATACATGCTGAATCGGCCGATCAATGTAGAGGTTTCCGATGACGGCACTATTTATGTTCTTGACATGGGGGATGTGTGCATTAAAGTGTATGATGAAAACGGCGCCTATCTCCGCACCGTAGGACAGCAGGGCCAGGGCCCCGGGGAATTCGGATATCATATTTATACGGCTCTTTCATCAGATGACCGGATTTTTATTATGGACTCTGTCAACCGAAGAATTTTCAGTATGGATATTTACGGAAAATATATTAATGGATTCCGTGTGGAGGGATTTCACAGAGAGATGAAGACAGATGATGAGAACCGTATGTTCTTTGCCAAACACATTCAAGAAACAGCCACAGCAGACCTTCCGGTGACCAAGGATTTTCAAGAGGTCGAGGTGGTCAACCAGATCATAAGATGCAATCCGGACGGGAGCGAACAATTTGTTTTGGGGGAGTTTGAAGGAGAAAAAACCAACATAAAAAGAATCGATAAAGTAAGTACTCTTTCAACGGGCTCTGAATACAACATTGTATGGGAGGTCTCCCGGGAAGGCATGCTGTATGAAGGGCTGAATGACGAATATAAGATCCATGTTTTCAGTGCGGATGGAACCAAAGTAAGGACTTTTTCCCGGGAGTATGAACCGGTTACGCAGGAGATCATAAGGGACGGAGAAGTTGTTGATAAAAGAGTCATGCCGGCTTTTGATCCCAGGAAAGGTTGGCTCTTCGACGGCGAAGGGAATCTCTGGGTCGCTTTCTATTCGGAAAAGGATGATGAAAATGTGTATGATGTTTTTTCTCCGGAAGGAATCTACATAAAACAGGTCATTGTGCCTCACAGGATCTATGAGTTTTATAAAGGAAAAGCCTACAGCATTGTAACCTCAGAGGAGGGATTCCGCCAGGTCAAAAGATTTAAGCTGGTCAATCCTGAGGGTACAGGCTGAGCCACCACTCGGGCTGGTGCTTGTGACATCTTGGGGTCGGACCAAGCTATGGTATTGATATCATTACAGTTAAAATATATATAAAGGCTATTTTAAGCCTTAATCGGCTCTTTTTGGCCCCAAAAACAGTCAAATAAGCTAATAAGGAGTTGTAATCTTTTCCTTAAAATAAACGCTAGCCGCTACTTCTGCAGTGGCGAGACGTCGTCGATGACCCACATGCCGCGCCCGTTCGTGGCGATCACCAGCATGTTGTCGCGGGGGTGAATCTTCAGGTCCCAGACCGGCGCATTCGGAAGCCCGGAACCGAGATAGTTCCAGGATTTGGCCCCGTCCGTGGTGACGAAAACGCCTTGATCGGTGCCGCAGTACAGCACGTCTTTATTCTTCGGGTCCTCCCGAATGACGTTGGTAGGCCCGCCGGGGATGTTGGTCACGATGCTCACCCAGGTTTTTCCGTAATCCGTGGACTTGAAGAGGTACGGCGCGAAATCGTCGTCCTCCCGTCCGATCTGGGCGATGTACACGGTGGCCGGATTGTATTTTGAGGCGACCATGTTCCAGACATGCTTGTTGTAGAGTAGACCGGCCGTGATATCGGTCCAGGTCGACCCGGCATCCTTCGTCACATGCACGCGGCCGTCATCGGTCCCGACGTAGACCACGCCGAATTTAAAAGGCGATTCGGCAATGGCGGTGATCGTCTGATAAGGGATGGCGTAAGGAAGCGTCCCCTGCCATTCGGGCTTGTTGTACGAGAGGTCCGGGCTTATTCTTTCCCAGGTGTCCCCCATGTTCATCGAGCGGAAGAGATACTGGAAGCCACAGTAAACGATCTGGGGATTGTGGGGCGACAGCAGCAAACCGGCCAGCCACTGGGCCCGATAGGGCTCTTCGCCTTCGGGGGCTCTCGGATAAACAGCTTGGCTGTTCCATTGGCCGTCCTTGAACTCGGACCTCTCGACGCGTCCGTAGTAGCCGGATGCGTATTCCGTGTTCGGATCGTTGGAATCAACCTCGATCAAAGATCCTTCCCCCCCAGGGGCTCGTTCCCAATGAACGATCTGTGGGCGGCGGAAGCGGCGCTGCCCCGGCTCTGGGGGGATCAGAGGAGCGACTCCCACTCCCCGGTAAGTTCCGAAGTCCTGGACCGAACCATAGACGTTGAACGGCTTGTTCATGTCGTAGCCGACATTGTAGAACTGGATCACAGGGATGCCGGTCTGGAAGCTCCTCCAGTTTTCGCCGTAATCATAAGAAACATAGGCCCCGCCGTCGTTGACATTGATGAGATAGTTCGAATCATCGGGATCGATCCACAAACCGTGGTGGTCGCCATGGACGCCCCGGCCGAGCCTTTCCCAGGTCTTGCCGGCGTCACTCGATCGATAGAGACCGAGGCCCATGAGGTAGACGACATCTGCGTTGTTGGGATCGACACGGATCTGGCCGAACACCCAGCCGTAGGTTCCCCCGAAGCGCTCGAACATCCTATCTGAAGGGCTCATCTTCCGCCAGGTTTCGCCCTGGTCGTCCGAGCGGTAGACTTCCGCTCCTACGATATCGGAGTAGGTCCGTATGCGGCCGTAGGAGTCGCGCTCTCCGGGTTCGGGCATCCGCGTCGGGGTGTGGTTGTCGACGAAGGCGTAGACGACGTTGGGCTTTGTCCGGCAGAGAGAGATTCCGATTCTGCTCAATTTCGTCTTGTCGGGGGGAAAGCCGTTGGTCAGTGGTTTCCAGGTCTTGCCTCCATCGGTCGTCTTGAAAAGTCCTTCGCCGCCGGGGGTCGGGTCGCTCCAGCGCTGCCTGATCCGATTCACCATCGAGGCGATGAGGATATCCGGCTTTGTGGGGTCCATGACCAGGTCGATGGCCCCGATTTTCTCGTTGATGTAGAGGACCTTCTCCCAGGTCTTACCTCCATCAGTGCTTTTGTAGATGCCTCGTTCGGGATTGTAGGTCCACTCGTGGCCGACCGCGGCGACATAGACGATGTCTGGGTTGGTGGGGTGGATGAGAATCCGGCCAATCGTCTGCGTGGCAGCGAGGCCCATATGGGTCCAGGTTTTTCCGGCGTCCATGGACTTGTAGACACCTATGCCAGCGATCGAGGCCCGGAAATGATTGGCCTCGCCCGTGCCCAGCCAGACGATGTCAGGATCGGACTCGGAGACAGCTAAGTCTCCGGTGGAAAGCGTCGGCAGATCGTCAGTGAGGGGTGTCCAGCTGATGCCCGCATTGTCCGTCTTCCAGACACCGCCGGTTGCGGATCCGACATACATGGTGAGCCGGCTTCCCATGGGAACCTCGACATCTGTGCATCGCCCGCCGACATCGAACGGCCCGATGAAACGCCACGTCATGTCCTTCAGCGGCGTTTCTGCCTTCATGGTTTGGAATTGCTCGAACCATTGGAAACGCAAGGCCGGTTCAGTGCTCGTGATCCTCTTCATCGCCGTTTTGGCCGACTGAGGTGTTTTGAGCTCGGCTTGGACGAAAAAGCAAAGAACCAGACAGATGCCCAACAACAAACATAAACGCTTGGAAATCCTCATGTGATCCTCCTCATGATGTAATATTAATGATTTTAAGAGTTATACATAAATCTTTTTCCTGAATTATCATACTTCAAAGACGGCCGATTGACCTGCGAATACACTCCTTTTTTTCAGTTCCTCCCCATAGTTTCAAGAGTCTTTGTGGGTATTCGTTAGCCACTCTTCTCGTCCTGTAAGTGGTATAAGCCTATATATTTAGAGGGTGAATGTCAAAAGATTTAAGCTGGTCACTCCTGAGGGTACAGGTTGAGCCACCACTCGGGCTGGTATTTGAGCCACCGGTCAAACCAGGCCAGGATGGTTTTGGTCCACAGGATCCGCTTGCTGTAGGTCATGATATGGTGGTTCTGATCCAGGATCTGGATGTACTCCACTTCCCTTCCAAGGATCTTCAAAGCCGTGAAGAGCTGGGTGCTTTCTCCGGGGGGAACATTGGTATCCACAGAGCCGTGAAGAAGAAGCAGGGGGGTCGAGATCTTATGGGCGTTAAAAAGCGGGCTCTGTTCCAGATAAATGTCCTGCCTGTTCCAGGGAAAGCTGTTGGCAGAAGCCACGGCTGAATAGGAGTAACCCCAGTAGCCTTCTCCCCAGTAACTGGATATACTGCTGATTCCGGCATGTGCGATGGCTGTGTTGAATAGATTGGTTCTAGAAACAAGAAGCATGGTCATAAATCCCCCGTAGGAAGCTCCGATGCATCCGACTCTTGTGCTGTCGACATACGGATGCGATTCCAGGAATTTTTTGACTCCTAGGATGATCTCATCAGCCACTCTGAGCCCCCAGTCATTGACATGCCTGGAGGAGAATTCCTGGCCGAATCCAATGGCTCCGCTGGGCTGAAGAACATACACGATATATCCCTGAGCTGCATAAAGATTGAGGGGATAGCGGCCTCCGAAGCTTCTGGATATAGGTGAGGTTCCTCCGTAGTAGTTGACAATACAGGGGTATTTTTTATCAGGGGAAAAACCAGGAGGAAAGTAGATCCTTCCGGTAATTTCATCCCCGTCCTCATTTTTAAAGGACCAGTCCTCGACTTTTCCCAATTCAACGTATTGAAACTGCTTTTGTTCCGGATCAGCCAGGATTTTGTTTTTACTTTTTTCCAGGTCGAGAAAAAAAGCTTTTTGGGGTTGGGACACACCGGACCCTGTGTACACGGCTGTGTTGGATTCCGGAGACAGATCAAATCCTGAGATGACATCCACCTCTGTTTGAATAAGAGAATAGTGTCGGGTGTCCAGGTCGTATTTATAAAGGCGGACATAAGAGCGGTCCGTGGCTGTTAAATAAAGGCAGTTGTGTTTGTGGTCCCATACTGCCTGATTTACGGATGGCTTGAATGGGGAGGTGATAGATTCTGCTTTTTTTGATTCCACATCAAAAAGATAAGCCTGTGTGTCATATTCATTGGGGATGGTATCCTTAGGGAGATATATACCTGTATCTCCGAATGTGGAAGGGCCTCCCAGCACGAGCAGTTTTTTCCCTTCGGGCCCCCATTCAGCATTTAGAAACCAGGAGCCTTCCCAGATTTCCTCTTCCTTTAGAGTATTGATATTCAGAGTGTAGAGAAATATTTTAGAATAGGGTCTTTGGGACATGTCCACAGTGGTGCGGGAAAAAAGCAGATTTTGGTTGTCCGGGCTTATGGCATTGAGATAGGTCGATAGGGTGCCGGCCGTTAATCTCTGGCTCACGAGGTCGGGAAAAGTTAGTTTGAACAGGTGGCTGCGGTCTCTCCATCCGGGCTGACGGTCTTCGGGATTGATTATTCTTTTAACGCCTTTTTGGTCTTGCCTTCCTTCGGTTGTCACTGAATAGACAATAAAGGAAGAATCCGGCGACCAGGTATGGCTTCCCAGATTTTTCATTTTTTCGAGCACAGGTATGGATGTCCCTTTATCCAGGTCCACGATCCAAATAGTCCCTTCAGCGCCGTCCCTGCTGGTATAGGAAAATTTGTTTCCCTGAGATGCCCAGTTTATCCTTGATATGGAACTTCCTCCCCGGTATGTGCGGATGAGATTTAAGGCAGGCAGGGTGTATATTTGAACCCAGCTTTCTGACTCATCTGTGGGCGGTATGGTTTTTCTCAATGTGAGGGAAGCGAATTTCCCTGAGGGGGAAATAGAGGCTCCGGCCACTTTGGGTCCGTCCAGAAGCACAGAGATATCCATGATTTGTTTTGGGGAAAGGCTGGGTTTCGGAGCCGATGATACGAACTTTTTGTTCAGGGTGAGGTAAGCTTCGAACGTGAATTCCGGATCTGTTTTCGGGTCATGGATGAATTTGATCATGATGAGATGTTTTCCTGTCTCAAGCTCCAGCTCTTTGGAGATGGTTCTGCCTGATGGGTGATCGGATTCTTCGGATGCAGTGTTGAATTTTGATTTGGTTGAAATTTGGTTTCCGTCTAGAAAGAGAGTGAAGATCTGCGCGCTTTTAATGGAAAGTTCGGTTTTGGTCCATTGTGATACATCAATGTAGGTTGAGAAGAAGAATTTGGATAGAGATTCGGTTTTTGATGGGATTCTTACTCTATTTTGGTCGGCATTTATATTGTGCCATTCGTATTTTTCTCCGTCATACCAGACAAGTGAACCGCCGGATTCCGGCTTTAAAGCGGAGAAGTTCAGTTCGTTGAACCTGAGCAGATTTTCCGGAAGATAAGAATTCTGGCTGTCATCGTGGAAAGCCGGAAGCTGGGCAGGCAGAGGGCCCATAAAGAGCCAGGACTGCATATCTATCCGGGTAGTCTGTTCCTCTGTATTAAAAACAGGTTTGGCCAGGCCGGAGCTGTGAACAATGAAGATGACGGAGAAGATCCAAAAAAAGTGTTTTCTTTTGTTTTTAAACATCTGCCCTCCTCAAAGTTCTGACTATAGCTCAAAATTCATCAGATATCAACCGAATGAAGTCATGACTGTTTTTGTTTTCTGGTTTTATTCTGATATAATCAATCTTACCTGTCCATAAGAAATGAAAGGCATTCCATTTTAAGGAGGAACAATGTTGAGCAAGCTGATTCACTTATTTACTCTTTTTTTGCTTGTTTTTATATGCATTTTTATTCTGTTAGGGTGTCAGGGAGAGAAAAAAGAGCCGGTTGAGCCCGGAGACTTGGTTCTCCTAAACGGAGATGTATATACGGTTGACCCTGAAAATCCCAAAGCAAATTCTATAGTGATAAACGGTGACCGAATAACGGCTGTGTGTCAGGGTCCTGAAGAAGCGGAAAGATACATAGGGGAGAATACCAGAGTGATTGACCTCACAGGAAGTTTTGTTACACCCGGGATCATAGACGGACACGTGCATTTCAACAGAGCCGGAGAGCTTATAAATGATGCTAACCTTATGACCGTTTCAGATGAAGAGAGCCTGAAAAAAGAAATCTCACGGGTGGTGGATATTCTGGATGACGGAGAGTGGATCACCGGAGGACTTTGGGGAGCCTATGAAGAATGGGAACTGGGGGATACGGGTGAGAAAAAGGGAAAAAAGAAAAAAGCCTGGAAACCGCATAGGGATATGATCGATGAGATAACTCCCAATAATCCCTGTTTTCTCTGCAGGTACGATTACAAAGTCTGGTTCGCCAATTCAGCAGCACTGGAGGCTGCGGGAATGCCGGACGGCATCTATAATGGGATGGAAATAGACGGCGGGGGGAAGCCCACCGGGATCATAGAACGGCCTTCTCCTGTTTTTAGAAAACTTCAGGAAGCTGTCAAGCCAAAGTCTCATAAACGGCTCCTGGATGAAAACCGGGCAGCTCTGAAAGCCTTGAGAGAAGCAGGGATTGTGGAAGTTCATGATATAGCCCAGCCGGACCAGACCGAACGCTTTATCGAACTGCAGGAAAACGGAGAGCTGACCTGCCGTGTTTGGCTGAGGCCTGACCTTTCCAGAGGAGCTGAGCTTAAAGACAAAGGCCTCACCATGGGGCTTCATCCAAAAACAAAACAAAAAGATACATGGCTGCGCTACGGTGCGCTAAAAGGATATATAGATGGGATCATGGGAACCCATGGAGCCCTGTTTTTTGAGCCCTATATTGACCAGCCGAATAATTACGGACACTGGAGGCGCCATACTTCAGATGACCCGGACTTTAAGACCGGGGACATGGAAAAGATGTACGATCTGATCAAAGTGGGACTGGAGGCAGGATTTGTCCCTAATGTCCATGCCATAGGCACAAGAGGGGTGGCGGAAATGCTCGACCTTTATGAGAGGCTGAAGAACGAAGGCGTAGGCCTGACCGGATTCAGGGTGATCCATGCTCAGGTTGTAAGGCCTCAGGATTTTCCCCGTTTCAAGGAGCTGAATGTGATCGCAGAGGTCAATCCTTACCATCTGTCTGATGATATGCGCTGGATGGAAGAGCGCATCGGAACGGAAAGGTGTAAAGGAGCCTATGCTTTTAAGAGCCTTCTTGATAATGGTGCTGTTTTGAGTTTCGGTTCTGACTGGCCCGGCACAAGCGCTGCGCTTTATCACATGCATCCCAAATATCTGATCTATGCGGCTGTCGCAAGAAAAACAGTCAAAGGAATCCCTGAACAAGGCTGGTTTCCCGAGCAGTGCATTTCACGGGAGGAAGCCATAAAAGCCTACACAATAAACAATGCCTATGCAGCATTTGAAGGGGATACAAGAGGATCCATTAAAGAGGGAAAGCTTGCTGACATCACGGTATTTGACAGAAATTGGCTCGCTGTCCCGGAGGATGAGATTCTTGATACAGAGGTTCTTTTCACTGTAGTGGATGGCAAGGTGGTATTTGAAAAGTAGTTAGCTTGAATGTTAGTACTGAATGATCTTAATCCGGCCTGATATGGCAAGAGAGATTCTGTATTTTCCCGCAGTGTTGGATATAGTGATGGATGCCAGATTGGATACGGTACCCAGAGGGTGAAAGATAGGACTGTTAGTGGCGCTGATACTCACTCCGTCAAAAGTATTTTTTGCTTCCATGATCCATATTTTTTGCTGAAGGTCGTATTTTTCCAGTTTGTAGCCGGACTCATTGAATGAAATCCTGAATTTTGTGTTTTCGAATATAGATTTGTACCTGGCGAAATTCATCCTGGAATGGATGTCCCATACAGCTTTTTTGAGTTTGTATCCCGGGCTTTTATCCAAAAAGGAGATGGATGATATCCCTATAATAATTCCTATCAGGAAGAGAGACACCACTGTTTCCGTTACGGAAAATCCTTTATTCATTTTCTTTCCACTCCCTTATTTCCAGACCAGCAAGATGAAGAAGCGGGCTTTTTATTATTGGAGAATTTCTGAGAAGATTTTCATCATCCAGGAAACGACTGTCTGCAAAGATATTCAGTTCATTCTGGTTTGTGCTGTATTCTGATGCATGCACGCTCCCAAGGATGCTCACGGTTTTGTTTTCACCTTTGATTGAAAATTCTCCTGTTGAAGTAGTAAGGGATGCCTGTATTTTCAGATCATCCGGGGAGGTGTTTTCAATGGTTATGCCCCCGGTTCTTTCCTCTTGTTTGACCAGGTCGTTTCCGCCGGCAAAGATATTGAGCTGTGAGTGTGAGTCTTTGACATAAGGGACAGAGTCTATCCACTGAACCCCCTCATGTATGATATGATCGGAAATGGTGATCTCTTCTGACGTGATAATAGTGAGGTTGACGCTTTTAAGAACGGAGGGAACCTGGCCCTCTTGCCCGAGCATTTCTATTCCGCCTGAAGGATTGACATATCCTCCTCCCAGAGACTTTATTCCGCCGTTGACAATGATAATCCCTTTGGGAGTCAGGTCGAAATACTGGGTTTCCAGGGGGGTTGTGAAACAGGTCTCATTTGTTTGCGGATTGAATTTCAATATCCATATGCCGGCTTCATGAGTGATTTTTATGACCTGATAGTCTTGTTCCACAGCCAGGACCATCTCATCTACATCCCCCTGTATGAATATCCCCCCGAGCCAGAGGTCATCTTTAATGAGATAAACACCCCCGGGGACAGGTTCATCAGTAATTTCTAACCCCAGAATCTGCCTGAGCTTTTGATCGGATAGATCCTGAGGCTTGAATGTCTTGATATTCAAAGCTTCCCTTATTTGTTCTGAGGCTGTATCAGGGATGAGTTCATCCTCTGAAAGGTAAATTTTCGGGATTGAGTCGTCCTCTCCGGAAGAAAAAACAGAGATGTTATTGTTTTCCAAAAATTCTTTTTCAGGTATGTGGTTTGTGTTTTTGTCTTTGAGAAGAGGAAGAGTGGAGAGAGGTATGTTGCCCGTGAAGAGCGTCAGGAGACAGGAAAGTGTTTTGATTCTTGATGTCCTGTATTCATACACTTTTCCCTGTGACCTTAAGTCCACTTTATATTCGGATATGAAATAGGTGCTGTTGTCCTTAACACAGGTTTTTGTGAATGTTGTAAGGCAGCTCCATTTCATATATTCCCATTCGCCTGAGGTTGTCAGTGGGATCTCAGAGGACAGAAGAAGTTCAATGGCTTGTTCGCCATTATTTAAGGAATCTTCTTTTAAAGAAGTGAATTCTTGTTCGCTGAGTATGACAGGCTCCTGGATTCCGGATATAAGTTCCGAGAGCTGCGCAAAACCGAGTTTGATTCCGTTTTCGGAAGCATAATCGGTTAATATGGAATTTTTTCTGTACTGGCTCAGTTTTAGATTGACCTGGGTCATCATCAGTGTGGTCAGACCGAGCGTTGTGAATAGGAATACCATAAAGGCACAAACTAAGGTGACAGCCCCTTTTTTGAGTTGTTTTTTATTTTGAAAAGGGCAAAGAAAGAGCGGTGTTTTTTGGGAAAAGAAAGGCTTCATATTTGATCTCCTTTTTGTTTTTTTGGCTGATTGTGACGTTAACTAAATTTGTCATCTCGTCATAGGAACAGGAAAATTCAGATGTCTCTTCAAGCAGAGGCTGAGCAGGGCTTGAATTTACCTTTCTTCTTAAAGTGTCTGTTCGCTGGTCAAGATAGAACTTAAGCTCTCTCAATAGAACTATGCTGATGTCGTCTTTTTCATAGGAATTTGTGAGCGGCGAAGAGATAACGCAGGAATCAGATCCTACCGAAGAGATTTCTTTTATTTCTCCTTTTTGGGAATCGAAGATGCAGAGTTTTCTTTTTTCTTTTAAAGAACTTGAGTCTTTTAAAAAGATTCTTGTTTGACCGGAAAAGAGGCTGGAATCACTTGAGTAACTTTTTTCGGAAATGGTGATGGAAAGGATTCCTTCGCTGCAGATTATACATTCCAGCAGTTTTAACCGGGAGGGGATAAAAAGACCGGTTCCGGACTGGAAAAGGTCTGTTTTTATTTTATCGAGAGCTGAGAAAGCAGCCTGGATTGTCTCATGTTCGTCTTTTATTTTCAAAAAATGAGACCGGGCACTAGTGAAAAATTCAAGAGTGGCAAGCACCACAAAAGAAAAAATGGTGAGGCTTAAAAGTGTTTCTAAAAGAGTGAAGCCGCGCGTCTTTTTCATGATTGGTGTCAGAATCCGATTTCCCTGGACATGTACACAGCCAGGTTTATTTTTTTATCTTTTTTGCCCTTTACAGAACTTGAGACCTCTATTCTTTTCATATTCAGGGAGATGTCTTTGATTGTGATGCTCAGCAGGAATGTTTTTTTGTTTTCATATTTCTCTGCTTCTTCTTCCCGGAAGCCTTCTCTGAGTTCATCGTGGTCAAAAACCAGGGATTTCAGATACTCGATTTTGTTGGCCGCCAGCTCTAGGGATGCAAGCCTGTTTGTGCATCGTTCCTGAACAATGATGGAGTGAAGGATCAATTGGGATGTGCCCAGGACGAGAACAGAGAATACAAAGAGGGAGACCATAACTTCGATGAATGTCAGTCCTTTTTGTTTCATTTTTAGAATGTATATGCATAAGATATGCCAATTTTTTTTGAGTGCAGATTAAGGGGGAATCATGCAATCTGAGTTCTCAAGTGTGAACAAATGTTGACAAAAAGAGCCAAATAATGGAGACACCAAAAAAAAGATTAAAAGAGCCTTGACAATTACATTCAATATCCCTATTATAATATCGCCTTCTGAACAGTATATTTTTTCTCTTATATAAAATAGGTTGTCTTTTTATATGGTTTTGAGGGTTTCTTTCCTGGATTGGAAAGAATATGATCTTTGAATTTAAAGCAGAGCGGCCTCGATCGGTCCAAATTGTCAATGAGTTTTGTTTGTAAGAACTCTTCGGAGTTCTTATGTATAATTGGAGAGTTTGATCCTGGCTCAGAGTTAACGTTGGCGGCGTGCATAACACATGCAAGTCGAACGAGAATCAAATGGCTTGCCATTTGAGGAAAGTGGCAAACGGGTGAGTAACACGTAAGTAATCTGCCCTTGAGTGAGGAATAGCCTCGCGAAAGCGGGATTAATACCGCATAACACTCTGGGACAAATGTCTTCAGAGTCAAAGCCTTCGGGCGCTTAAGGATGAGCTTGCGGCCTATTAGCTAGTTGGTAGGGTAACTGCCTACCAAGGCAAAGATGGGTAGCCGGCCTGAGAGGGTGTACGGTCACACTGGAACTGCGACACGGTCCAGACTCCTACGGGAGGCAGCAGTGGGGAATTTTGCGCAATGGGTGAAAACCTGACGCAGCGACGCCGCGTGGAGGATGAAGGCCTTCGGGTTGTAAACTCCTGTCAGAAGAGAAGAATTCCCGATTTATCGGGTTGACGGTATCTTCAGAGGAAGCCCCGGCCAACTACGTGCCAGCAGCCGCGGTAAAACGTAGGGGGCAAACGTTGCTCGGAATTACTGGGCTTAAAGGGTACGCAGGTGGTTAAGCAAGTCGATAATGAAATCCCGAGGCTCAACTTCGGAATGGTTATCGAAACTGCTTAACTTGAGGATAGTTTAGGAGAACGGAATTCCCGGTGGAGCGGTGAAATGCGTAGATATCGGGAGGAACACCAGAGGCGAAGGCGGTTCTCTGAACTATTCCTGACACTGAGGTACGAAAGCTAGGGGAGCGAACGGGATTAGATACCCCGGTAGTCCTAGCTGTAAACGATGGGCACTAGATGTTTCTGCGTCAAGCGGGAGTATCGTAGTTAACGCGTTAAGTGCCCCGCCTGGGGATTACGGTCGCAAGGCTAAAACTCAAAGGAATTGACGGGGGCCCGCACAAGCGGTGGAGCATGTGGTTTAATTCGACGCAACGCGAAGAACCTTACCTGGGCTTGAACTGCTGGTATTAGCTCCCTTAAAGGGGAGTGAGCCTGCTTGCAGGAAGCCAGTAGAGGTGCTGCATGGCTGTCGTCAGCTCGTGTCGTGAGATGTTGGGTTAAGTCCCGCAACGAGCGCAACCCCTGCTCTTAGTTGCCAGCAAGTCATGTTGGGTACTCTAAGGGGACTGCCTCGGGTAACGAGGAGGAAGGTGGGGATGATGTCAAGTCAGCATGGCCTTTATGTCCAGGGCTACACACGTGCTACAATGGACGGTACAGAGGGTTGCCAAACCGTGAGGTGGAGCTAATCTCTAAAGCCGTTCTCAGTTCGGATCGCTGGCTGCAATTCGCCAGCGTGAAGTTGGAATCGCTAGTAATCGCGGATCAGCCTTGCCGCGGTGAATACGTTCTCGGGCCTTGTACACACCGCCCGTCACATCACGAAAGTTGGTTATGCCCAAAGTCGCATGCCCCTTTCGGGGGGCAGGTGCCTAAGGTGTGGTCGATGATTGGGGTGAAGTCGTAACAAGGTAGCCGTACGGGAACGTGCGGCTGGATCACCTCCTTTCAAAGGAGTACAATGCGGAAAGATTGGCGGTCCGCTCTGCTTTTTTTTTTACGCTGATTAGGGTGAAGATAAATGGCCCTTAGAAGCAGTGAAGAGGAGCGATTGAATCGGGCCTATAGCTCAGCTGGTTAGAGCGCACGCCTGATAAGCGTGAGGTCAGTGGTTCAAATCCACTTAGGCCCACCATTTTATCTGGGGCTGTAGCTCAGCTGGGAGAGCGCCGGCTTTGCACGCCGGAGGTCGTCGGTTCGATCCCGATCAGCTCCACCAATCTGGAAAAAGCATTTTTTAGAAGACATTCTCCAAAGGTTTTTTGGGGAATCAAATAGATAGATCTTTGACAATTGAATCGAGTCTTTCTTTTTTTAAGAAGCGGCAATATTTTTTAGCTTGACTAAACTTTATGGTCAAGTTAGTAAGGGCATACGGCGGATGCCTTGGCGTAGGAAGGCGATGAAGGACGCGGTTAGCTGCGAAAAGCTTCGGGGAGCTGCTAAGCAAGCTTTGATCCGGAGGTCTCCGAATGGGGAAACCCATCCCGTTGAAGACGGGATATCTTCATCTGAATACATAGGGTGGAGAGGCGAACCCAGGGAAGTGAACCATCTTAGTACCTGGAGGAATAGAAAACAACCGTGATTCCCTCAGTAGCGGCGAGCGAAAGGGGAACAGCCTAAACCGCATACATGTGATAGTTCGTACGCGTTGTGTATGCGGGGTCATGGGGCCTGACCCGGCTCCGGTGCGACGGAGTCAAAGAGTCAAAAAAAACAACCTTAGCTGAATATTCTGGAAAGTGTAACCATAGAAGGTGATAGTCCTGTAAGCGAAAATGTTGTTTCTCTTAGTCAGGTTCCCGAGTACCACGGGACACGAGAAATCTTGTGGGAATTTGGGAGGACCTTCTCCTAAGGCTAAATACTAACCTGCGACCGATAGTGAACCAGTACCGTGAGGGAAAGGTGAAAAGAACCCCTGTTAGGGGAGTGAAATAGTACCTGAAACCGTATGCTTACAAGCAGTCGGAGCCTCGCTTGCGGGGTGACGGCGTGCCTTTTGCATAATGAGCCGGCTAGTTATTCTGTGCGGCAAGGTTAAACATGGAAACATGCGGAGCCATAGCGAAAGCGAGTCTGAATAGGGCGTTTAGTCGTGCGGAATAGACGCGAAGTTGAGTGATCTAGCCTTGGCCAGGATGAACTCCGGGTAACACCGGAGGAAGGTCCGAACCGCTACAGGTTAAAAACTGTCCGGATGAGCTGAGGCTAGGGGTGAAAGGCCAATCAAACTCAATGATAGCTCGTTCTCTCCGAAATAGTTTTAGGGCTAGCCTTGCATGTTTGGTAATGGAGGTAGAGCACTGGATGGCCTAGGGGTTCGAGAGATCTTCCGAATCCAACCAAACTCCGAATTCCATTAACCATAGTGCAGGAGTCAGACTGCCGGGGCTAAGCTTGGTAGTCGAGAGGGAAACAGCCCAGACCGTCAGCTAAGGTCCCTAAATGTAAGCTAAGTGGGCAAGGAAGTAAGGACGCGAAGACAACTAGGAGGTTGGCTTAGAAGCAGCCATCCTTTAAAGAAAGCGTAACAGCTCACTAGTCAAGTATTTTTGCGCCGACAATGTAACGGGGCTTAAGCTTACTACCGAAGCTACGGATCCTTCGGGATGGTAGGAGAGCATTCTAACGGGGATGAAGTACCGACGTAAGTCGGTATGGACCAGTTAGAAGAGAACCTGCCGGCATGAGTAGCGAAATTGCGGAAAAAACCCGCAACACCGAATACCTAAGGTTTCCTGAGGAAGGTCAGTCCGCTCAGGGTTAGTCGGTGCCTAAGCCGAGGTCGAAAGACGTAGGCGATGGACAGCAGGTCAACATTCCTGCACCACCTATAGAACGTTTGTACGATGGGGTGACGCGGAAGGATAGGCATACACACGGTTGAAAATGTGTGGCCGCCAGGTAGGGTGAGTTTCCAGGAAAATCCGGAAGCTCGTTAAGCCTGAGCACGGCGGGGAAGATTTCCTAAGGGATTTCCAACTTGTTGAATCCAAGCCGACGAGAAAAGCCTCTAAGGAGTTTTATAGGTGACCGTACCGTAAACCAACACAGGTAGGTAAGGAGAGAATCCTAAGGTGAACGTGTGAACCCTCTTTAAGGAACTCGGCAAATTAACCCTGTAACTTTGGGATAAAGGGAGCCTCATTAGTGTTGTAACTCTTTTTACAAGGGTGAAGCATGAGGAGGTCGCAGATAAATGGTCTTGGCGACTGTTTACTAAAAACACAGGTCTCTGCAAAGTCAAAATAACGACGTATAGGGACTGACACCTGCCCGGTGCCGGAAGGTTAAGGGAAAGGGTTAGCTTCGGCAAAGCTCTGAACTGAAGCCCCGGTAAACGGCGGCCGTAACTATAACGGTCCTAAGGTAGCGAAATTCCTTGTCGGGTAAGTTCCGACCCGCACGAAAGGTGTAACGACTTGGACACTGTCTCAAAGAGGGGCACGGCGAAATTGTAGTACCGGTGAAGATGCCGGTTACCTGCCGCTGGACGGAAAGACCCCGGCACCTTAACTGCATCTTAGCAGTGAATTTTGGTTTATTATGTGCAGAATAGGTGGGAGACTTTGAAGTTCTGACGCTAGTCAGGATGGAGTCATCTGTGAGATACCACTCTTACTATTCTGAGGTTCTAACCTACAGCAGTTATCCTGCTGAGGGACACTGTTAGGTGGGTAGTTTGACTGGGGCGGTCGCCTCCCAAAATGTAACGGAGGCGCCCTAAGGTTCCCTCAGACTGTTTGGTAATCAGTCGTAGAGTGCAAAGGCATAAGGGAGCTTGACTGTGAGACATACAGGTCGATCAGGTAGGAAACTAGGGCTTAGTGATCCGGCGGTCCCGTAAGGAAGGGCCGTCGCTCAACGGATAAAAGGTACGCCGGGGATAACAGGCTAATAGGGCCCAAGAGCTCATATCGACGGCCCTGTTTGGCACCTCGATGTCGGCTCATCGCATCCTGGGGCTGAAGCCGGTCCCAAGGGTTGGGCTGTTCGCCCATTAAAGCGGTACGTGAGCTGGGTTTAGAACGTCGCGAGACAGTTCGGTCCCTATCCACGGTAGGCGGAGGAAATCAGAGAGGGCCTGTTCCTAGTACGAAAGGACCGGAATGGACAAACCTCTAGTGTTCCAGTTGTCCCGTCAGGGGCATCGCTGGGTAGCTACGTTTGGTTGAGATAACCGCTGAAAGCATATAAGCGAGAAACTCGCCTCAAGATTAGATTTCCCACTCCGAAAGGAGCTAAAGGTCCCTCGTAGACTACGAGGTTGATAGGCTGGAAGTGTAAGTCCGGTAACGGATTGAGCTAACCAGTACTAATAGACCGTGAGGCTTGACCATAAAGTTTACTCAAGTTAAAAAATAAGCTTCTTGAAAAGGAAGGCAGATTCGATTGGAATGATTATAGAATTTTTCCCGGCAACCATAACGGAGAGGATACACCCGTTCCCATTCCGAACACGGAAGTTAAGTTCTCCAGTGCCGATGGTACTGCTCTGGTAACGGAGTGGGAGAGTAGGTCGTTGCCGGGTTTTTTTTTGCTTTTTATATTTTAATTTATGGATTGAGTTTAAAAAGTATAGATTATAGGGGAAGGGGTGAAATGAAAGTTCAAAAAATAACCATTATGGCACTTTGTTTGATGACGGCGGTTTTTGTTTTTGCCAAGGATGTTTCTCTTCCTTGGAAATTTGGAGGATATGAAGATATCGACCAATTCTATATTAAATACTGGACGGTGGATGAGGATTCCTTTGATGATGTTCAGAATTTTGCGGAGAAAAACCTGGACTCTGAAATCTTCGAAATCTGGTTCACAAAGAACCCGCCCCAGTTCCGAGTAGACAGGTATATAGAAGAGGGGGTTATAAAGTGCAACCAATTTAAAGGCAAAGAATGGGAAAAAATAGTCTATGAGGGAAAAACGTTTATTCTGAAGGAACGGGTTATCCAGATCAATAACAAGAGAGTGACACACACACTGGCTAATATCAGTTCAGGAGCAGGAGTTGAGCTGTGCGAGTACAAGAAATTCGAATCCGACAGCCCGGATCCGGCTTCCCCTGAAGGCGCTTTGTTTTTAATGACGGTTGTCCCCATGATTGCCTCTCCTGACGATGAGGAATTAGTTGTTTCCGGAATGGAAATGGATAAAGTTCTTGATCCGGATAAATACAAAGCATCCCTGGAAGAGCTGAAGAAAAGAAGAGAGGTAGCGGGTAGAGAGACAGCAAAATGGTCAACAAGCCACGGGTTCGTAAAGTTGATGGATCAGGGTTTTGCCTATATGGACCTGGAATGGGGGATAGGGCTTGAAGGATATATCACAGAGGGACGGCCAGGATGGGGACCACCTGTTACGTTTGACGGTCCTGTCTGTGTGTATAAAGCCTTGACTGTTGATACAGCATACCCGGATGAGGAAATTTTCAAAATATCCTCTCGCTCCTAACTCGCCTGACCTATTCATAAAAAAATGGCGATGTATTTATTATTCATTTTGTTCCAGCGATATACAAGATTATTATAAGAATAATCCAGGTTTATTATATTTTAAGCGGTCACAATTCCCAAAGGCTTACGGGTCTTCCATTTGCCTCGTGTGAAGTCCGGGAATTCGATCGGAGAGCTGTTGGCTGTGATAGATTTTTCGCTCAGCGCAGTCACAGCGCTGATAGTAACGCCCTCATATACGTCCGAATCCGTAGGCCTGCCTTCTCTGAGACACTGGATAAGGCGGTAGTCTTCGATAAAATCCATACCGCCGTGGCCGGCTCCTTTGGCTTTATCCTCTAAGGATTTAAGAAGCGGATGTTTATACTGTTCGCTGTATACAGAGAGGCCCTCCCACTCGTGCTGGGGAGAGAGGCCCTCAATATAAATTTTTTGTTCAGGATACTTTCTGGCTAATCCCCGTGTTCCCTGGATAAGTATTTTACGGCTGTAGGGGCGGGGGGAATTAGTATCATGAACCAGGAGTATGGATTGTCCCTTGTGGGTTTTGATCAAAGTGGTGACGACGTCTCCGAGGGCATAGTCAGTCTTGGCGCGCGGGTGATTTTTTCCGTACCTCTTGATGGCTTCACGCTTTAAGCTGAGGGAGGGGCTGGGGCTGCTCATGGAAACAAGGTGCTTGAATTTGTTGCCGCGGGTGATATCCATCCACTGGGATACCGGGCCGAGTCCGTGAGTGGGATAAAGGTCGGCGTTTCTTTCTTTGGAATATTTGAGGCGCCAGTCAGGAGGATAATAGATATTTCCAAACTTGTACTCTCTGAGGTCATGCAGATAGCCGCATTCCGCATGGAGGAGTTCTCCGAACAGACCCTGACGGATCATGTTGAAAAGCATGAGTTCGGTCCGGTCATAATTGCAGTTTTCCATAGTGCAGCAGTGCTTTTTGTATTTTTCCGATGTCTCGACTAATTCCCAGCATCCTTCCAGAGTGATAGCTCCGGGGACCTCAGAGGCAGCATGGCAGCCGGTCTGCATAGCTTTGACAGATATGGGGACATGCCATTTCCAAGGAGTGGCATTGTAGACCAGGTCCAGGTCTTCCGTATCGCACATGCGCTTGTAGTCTTCAGGGCCTTTGTTGTAGGCGGTTGGAACAGGTTTTCCGGAAAGGTGGCACTGTTCCTGTGCCCATGATGTCCTTTCTTCTCTTATATCACAAACAGCTTTGATCTCCACTCCTTCGATGCGAAGAAGGTTCATGATGTGGCCGCTGCCCTGGTTTCCGATACCGACATAACCTATTTTCACGGTATCTATGGGTTTGGTCACCAGATGGTCGATGGCCGCTGCCTTCGGGTGGGTCCGGAGGATATTCTCAGATTTACGCACCGAACAGCTTTCCAGGGCAGCTCCCAGACCGATTGTTCCACTTATTTTGAAAAAATCCCTGCGGTTTATTTTTTTCTTCATATGCCACCTCCTTATACATGATTATATGTGAATTAGAGGCTGTCCACAATAATAATCCGGATTAAGTTATGGCTTTTTAAAAATAAGTATTGTGTCACTTATTTTATTTTGTTATTTTGAAGTCTCCTGGTATAAAGGTTATAAAATAACAGGTAAGGAGACAGAATAAATGAAAAAAACAACCGTGGTTTTGTTACCTGTTTTGTTTTTTGTGCTGCTGGAACTGCCGGCCGGACAGTGGTATCAATATGATGTGCCTTATGTGTCCACACCTTATGAGGTTGTCGAGGAAATGCTCGGAATAGCTGGAGTCAATAAAGATGATATACTGTACGACCTTGGTTGCGGGGACGGGCGGATTGTGATCACGGCAGCAAAGAAATACGGGTGCCGTGGGGTAGGAGTAGACCTTGACCCTCAGCGTATCAAGGAGAGCAGAGAAAATGCGGTTAAGGAGAATGTCGCAAATAAAGTAAAATTCATTCAGCAGGACCTTTTTGAGGCTGATATAAGTGAGGCCACGGTCATGACACTTTATTTGCTTTCCTCTGTTAATCTTAAGTTAAGGCCCAGACTTTTGCGGGAACTGAAGCCAGGAACTCGAATTGTGTCCCATGACTTCAGCATGGGAGAATGGGAAGCTGACCTGGAAAAAGATGTGTTTGTCGGAAGTGACAGGCATCATATCTATTTCTGGGTGGTGCCGGCTGATATCGCCGGAACCTGGAGATGGGCTGTGAATGTGGGAAATGACCAGATAAATTATGAAATGGAGGTAAATCAGCATTTTAATAAAGTGCAGTCGCTCCTGAATTTGGGAGAGACTAAAAGAAGCATTGAAGATTTTAGTCTGAATGGAGACAGCCTGAGCTTTTCAATTCAACAGAGTCTTGAGGGAAATGATGTAGAGATGTTGTTTGAGGGGAAGGTTGCAGGTGATAATATAAACGGAGCGCTTAAATTAAGGGCCGGGGAGAGTGAAGAAGAATACGAGTGGAAAGCCCGCCGGATTCCATTAACTTATGATTAAGGAGGATTCTGTGACCTACAGGCAGATCAAAATACTTTCATTAGGTGTTGTATTTGTGTTTCTGTTTTTCACACCTTTTCTTTCAGCAGAGGAAGAAAAAGGCAAAGAAGAAGTGGTGGATGTCCTATCAGCTCGAAACACATTGAGAATCAACAGCGTTTCCGGTCCAACCCTTTCTCCGGACTGTAAGTGGGTTGTCTATACAAAAAGAGAAAGAGATATGGAATCAGAAGATCTCAAAGCTGTCACTCACATATGGCATGTTCATGTTGACGGCTCTCAAAGAAGGCAGATGACAAGAGGCGCCAGCAGCTGTTCATCCCCTTCCTGGTTTCCGGACGGGAATAAAATAGCCTTTCTTTCTTCAAGCAAGAAAACAGGCGATGCCGGCGGTGAATCAAAAACACAAATATTTTTTATGCATATGGACGGAGGAGAAGCCTGGCAGGTTACAAAACATGAAGAGAGCATCAGCTCTTTCAGCATATCTCCTGACGGAAATAAAATTCTCTTTACAGCCAGGGATCCTTTGAGCAAAGAAGAAAAAGAGAAACAAAAGAAAAAAGACGATGAAGAGGTTGTGGACCAGAAATTCCGTATGAGCCATTTATGGATTTATGATATAAAAGAGGATAAAGAAAGCCGTCTCACTGAAGGGGATTTTACGGTCAGCAGTCCCGAATGGTCTTCGGATTCCCGGCACATAGTGTATGAGACCAGGCCCAATACAAAAATAGATGAGAATTGGAACAGTGATATATGGGTTATTGAGAAAGACAGCAAAGAATCAAGAAAACTCTTTGAAAACCCCGGAAGCGACATCAGTCCCAGATGGTCGCCTGACGGAAAGTCCATTGCTTTTGCCTCTGATCCGCATACAGGAACGAATACATGGTACAAGAAACTTTATATCATTTCTTATGAAGGGGGAGAACCTGAAATATGGCTCAAAGACTTTGACCTCGACTTTTCCTATCCCATATGGTCTGAAGACGGCTCAAAGATTTACTGGTCCACAGGAGACCGCACCACTTATAATTTGTTTTCGGTTGGTGTCAAATCAGGAAAAGTCAGAAAACTGAACCCTCCTTTGGGGAGTAACTTTCAATGGGAGCTCTCAGAGGATGGCTCCAGATGGGTGTGGGTCCGTTCCGGACCTGATTGGCCGGCTGAGATCTATACAGCCTCCTTGGATTTAAGAGATCCTAAAAAATTAAGCGATGCCAATCAATGGCTGGAAAAAGAGCATATAAAATTCGGAAAGGCCGAAGTCGTAAAGTGGAAAAACAGTGAAGGCCAGTGGATAGAAGGCATACTCACTTATCCCGTTGACTATGATTCCCAGAAAAAATACCCTCTTATACTCAATCCTCACGGCGGGCCCAGCAGCGCGCGCATACTCTCGTTCAGTTCCTCAAATCAATTTTTTGTAGGGAATGGATTTATGGTGCTGCAGCCTAATTTTAGAGGAAGCTCCAATTACGGACAGGAGTTTCTTAATGCGAACCGCAATTATTGGGGGATAAGAGATTATGATGACTGCATGACCGGAGTTGATGACTGTATTGAGAAGGGACTGGCTGATCCGGAGCGCTTGATTTGCTATGGATGGAGCTACGGAGGTTATATGAGCTACTGGATCGTCACTCAGACAGACCGGTTCAAAGCCGTATCTCCCGGAGCAGGCCTTCCTAATCTTTACAGTATGTACAGCACGACTGATATCTCCCATTATCTGGGTTGGTTTTTCGGGACACCGTGGGACAGAGAGGAAAACTATGAAAAACATTCGCCTATCCGTTATGTAAAAAATGTGAAGACACCTGTACTTATCATGCACGGCGCTGAAGACAGGAGGGTGCCTCAGGAGCAGGCTGTGGAATTTTATCAGGCTCTTTGCGATTTAGATAAAGAGGTCACTTTTGTCCGGTACCCGAGAGAAGGACATGGGATCAGTGAGCCGAGGCATCAGATGGACAGACTGCGAAGGTACCTGTTTTTCTTTGCGGAAAAAGTAGGAATGGAGCCTGTGAGCGAAAGTAAAGGTGAACCAAAAAAAAGCAAAGAGGAAAAAGATTTATAAGCCGAGAAAAAATTATTCTGGAATATTCCTCTTTTTTTTGCTGGTATTTTCTTCCTGTTTTGTCTGTGCTCAGCAGGGGGCGGAAGCACAGGCAAGTCTGGAAATAGGGGGAGATTCTCATGAGAGGCGTTATTTCAGGCCCCGTTTGAGATTTGATTTTCCGGCCGGTTCCGGTAATTTTTTTATGGAGATGGATTATATCCAGAGGATCAACAGCAGCCTCAGAGGTGAAGTCGATTTTTGGCTGAGCGCGGGTTATATTCAACCGATCTCAAGATTTTTCTTCGTTGATGCAGGTCTTCATCATCTCTGCAGACACAAGACGTCCAGGGATTATCCGGTTGTCCTGGATATAAATGAGGTTTTTGCCAGGCTCTGGTTTAAAAATGAATCTGTTCATTTAGGATTAGGCTCCGGCTCTTATTTGGGAACAAGCGGCGGCTATGACCATATAGTGGTTTTTGACATGGGCTTTCCAAATCTGTTTGGGTCTGAATTTTCCGGAAACGTGGAAATAAAATGCATTGACATGAAGGACATACTCTATGACCTTGAGTTTAACTGCGCTTTGAGTTCCAGCCTGGATCTTTTTCTGCGGTATACCCGACACTACCAGTATCCAAAAACAGCCTATATGGGAATAAGAGTCAAAGCCGAACAAAATGTGGAAAGTCATATTGATAAGTTAAAGTTCAAAGCAGGGATATATCCTTTTTATAACAAGTACAAGGTGGCTGGTTCGCACGAATTTAAGCTTTCATTTCTTGAGTCGCAAAAAGGCCGAGTTCTCATAATCATGGAGGGCCGCATTCCTGTATTGTGGGGTGAGGGATTCATTGGCCCTTACAGGCCCGAGGAAATCAAGTATCCTCTCTCTCTTCAATATGAAAAAAAAGCAGGGCGATCGCTTTTTGCTGCCGGGTATTTCCGCTACACCATCTCAATGCCCATGGATGTCAATGAGAGATTTTCTTCGGACCTAGGAGCAGGTCTGGCTCTCCGTAATCAGCGTGATTTTGATGAGCTGAAAAAAAGGGTAAGGTTTGAGATATTTGCGGGACAGAACTTCAGTCACGACATAGATGCGGGAGCACGGGCAGGATGGAATTCAGTGGGAAAGGACTCGAATTTCGGTTCCAATCTTGAGATCGTCTGGAATCCTGATGAATGGATGGGCTCTGCGGAAGTTTTTGTAGAATTCGGCAGTGAAGTGAAGATACGGCCGTATATAGGATTCCGGAGGATTGTGGATACGGAGGGAGGGAATTCATCCTTTAACAGATTTTTTTTCGGAATAGTGCTCATGCAGTGGCATTGAGTTCTCGATGTATCTTTGGAACCTATGGGTCAGAATCTGATTTTCAATCCCCCGAAAAGGAGAGGGCCTGCAATTTCAGTGGAACCCGTTGCTTCAGTGGTAAAGGTGCTGGCTTCCACATTGAGCCCGAAATTCTTGGAGATCCAGAAAATTCCGCCTCCTGTTAGCTGGAAGTAAGAATATTTTCCTGCATCGATGTTGATATTTGCGAAGGAATCGTTTTCATCATAGACAACGTAATTGAATCTCGTTACGAAATAAGGCTCAAACATGCCTATCTTATAGCTTAAAGCCGGTCCCGCATAAAGATAATTTCCTTCAATGGTGGCTCCTCCACCGAAAAGGCCGGCCAGAGCAAATCCATTATTTTCTGGGTTGATAAAAGAATATTTGCCAAAAAGGCCGACACTGAAGCTGTCATACTGAAGGCCCAGGTCAAAGTCTTGCAAAAGGCCGTAGGTGAATTTGAATGCAGGCATGCCTGTTCCGAGTGCCACGGCTCCTCCTTCGAGCTGGACTTTCTTTTTCCCTATAGACCTGCCTGTAAAGGAATTGGACAGTGGTGCGATGGCACATCCGGATATGAAGAGACATAATATGATGGCTGTGACAGCTTTTTCCTTCATTGTATCCTCCAAAAATAGAATGAAGCGATATGTTAGCATATGAAATCAGAGGCATCAATAAGAAAATAGATAGGCGTGATAAATAATTGACAAAAAGTCAAGAACGGATAATTATATATAAAGATGGAATTGAAATGAGCTTCTTTGGATTTTTATTTCTTCTGTTTATTGCCTCTATTGCGGGAAGTCTTGGTGCTCATATAGCGGGAAGAAGGGGATTGGGGTGTCTTTCGTCCATTGTCCTGGGATTTATAGGCGCCTTGATAGGAACCTTTATTGCCAGAGAGTTGGGCCTTCCTTTATCTCCCTACTTAAGGTTCGGCTCTCATAATTTTCCTATTATATGGGCGGTTCTCGGAGCTGCCATTTTCGTGGCTTTTCTCAATCTTTTATCTCCCAGAAAGACAAGAGAGCCAAAATGACTCAAAGATAACAAAGAAAGTTGTGAAAAAGCCGGTCCCGTACCCGAGGGCTCTTGCCGCTATCATCTTTTTTAATACCTTTTCAAGCCTGTCAGAAAGGCTTTTAACTTGTTCGGTTGAAGGATTTTCTAGATTTTTATATTTTGATCTTCATAAAGTCCATGATGGCATGAAATGTGCATAGGAATTGATGAGGTTATGAGATTGGTCAGAATAGTTTAATAAGCAGACAGAGCGGAGGATTGAGTCATTATTAATAAGGGGTGAGAAAATGAAGAATTCAGATACAGAATATAAGGAAAGCCGGTTGATCCATATCCACCCTGCCTGGTATTCCTTTATCAGATACTGCCAGAGTTTGAGATACGGGGAAATAGAAAAGTTGAAAATTCAAGACGGACTCCCCATGATGGCTGAGAAGGTTAAAAGCAAAATAAAATTTGACTGAACATTTGAGTGTAAATTTTTTTTACCCACTGTAAATATTTTTTCCAATTTTTGAGCAAGAGAGGGATCTTTAATTGCCTTAAGCCGTTTAAATCCAAACCAGTGTCAGTGCATTTATTTGTGAGAACATCCCGTCCAATTATTTGGATGATAATTCAATTAATTGGTGAAAAAGAGCCGTTTGCGTGAAAAAAATTTCTGTGATGGATCTGATTTCCCCAGGGAAACCTCAAAAAGAAAAAAATGGTATATTTTTTGCATAGATAAATAAATGAAGGAAGAAGGTATGACGTAAAATTCGTAAGTAAGATATAAAAAAATACAGTACAGCTGACTTTAAATAAAGAGGCTGTTTGGAGCTTGTATGAGTTCCAGGCAGCCTCTTTTTTTTTGGAATACGAAAGATAAAAGGAGGTGATAATAAGGAGAAGAAGATTAGAAAAAAATATCTTTTAAAAGGAGTGATTAACGTCACTCCATGGGCGAAAGAAATTAAAAAAGGAGATTTAAAATGAGGAAGTTAACAATTATCTTTTGCATGCTGTTATTAGCGCTGCCGCTGGCCTCACAGCAGAGAACCGGAGACATCTACGGAAAGGTCCTTGACACAGAAGGCAATCCTCTGCCGGGCGTGACGGTCACACTGACCGGTACAAAGACAGCTCCTATGACCTCCATCAGTTCAAATACGGGTAATTTCAGGTTCATCTCTCTGGCTCCGGCAAATGACTATACGGTCAAAGCTGAGCTGGAAGGCTTCAGGACCTCTATCAAGGAGAACGTCATCGTTGTTATCGGTGCTAAAGTCGAGATCAACCTTGAGATGGAAATGGGAGCTCTGGAAGAGGCAGTCACAGTTACAGCTGTGACCCCGATCGTTGATACCAAGAAGACAGAAGTAGGACAGAACGTAACCCATGAGATCCTTCAGTCTCTGCCGACAGCGAGAGACCCGTGGGTCATTCTTCAGATGGCGCCCTCCATTCTGCTTGACAGGGAGAATGTGGGAGGGTCAGAATCCGGGCAGCAGTCTGGATTTGCGTCCCGTGGAGCGCCGGATGATGCCCAGACCGTGTGGAACATGGACGGTACGGTCATCACAGACCCGGCCGCTATCGGAGCATCGCCGAGTTATTATGACTTTGATGCTTTTGAAGAGATGAAGGTCACTGTGGGTGGTTCTGACGTAACCACTCAGACGGGCGGCGTTTCCATTAACCTGGTGACCCGTCGAGGCGGGAACAAAGTGAGCCTGGGCGGACGTTTTTATTTTACTGATGAGAAATTCCAGGCAGCCAACGAAGACTTTGTGGCAGAGACACAGG
>Ga0307421_1000223_pt1 | contig 36493 bp, 34 predicted proteins | sample SalMarWE160270MG_FD_202163 | JGI IMG/M metagenome (GOLD analysis project Ga0307421, IMG submission 202163) | Salt marsh sediment microbial communities from the Plum Island Ecosystem LTER, Massachusetts, United States - WE1602-70 | ecosystem: Environmental > Aquatic > Marine > Intertidal zone >... | reverse complement strand
ATTCATATTGAGAAGTTATTTGCGCCTTAATATTCAAAGCAGCTTCTAAAGGATTAGTGTCCAGTTCCTGTAAACTCTGCATCAGAACTTGGTTGTCCTGATGCTTTTTTTTAAAATTATTCAAGGCCTCTTCGTTTGAAATATATTCAACGCTCTTTACTTGGCTTAATCCAATTAAGCTATCCCTGGTAGCTAAAATCTGCTCTTCTGAAGTTCCTAGATTGAAATAAACGCTAATATCAATCTTATCTTCTAAATTAGTAATCAAAGATTCGATTAAAACATTTACTAAAAGCAAATTAGTAATGCCAAAAATAGCTAAGCTCATAACAATAATAGTGGCTACTGAAAGCCATTTATTCCGCCAGAAACTTAGACATCCAGATTTTGTTATACGAATTAGAGAAGTAAACATATGTTAAAATAAAATATATTTTCCATTTTCATCGTCTTTTATTATCTTGCCTTTTTCTATAGTAACAACTCTTTTATCCAAGCCATTTATAATATCTCTGTCATGAGTAGACAAAACAACTGTTGTTCCTAATTCATTAATTTTAATTAAAAGCCGAATAATTTCCCATGTATGAAGAAGGTCTAAATTTCCAGTCGGCTCATCAGCAACTAAAATATCAGGCCTATGTGCCAAAGCTCGGGCAATTGCTATGCGCTGTTGCTCACCGCCAGAAAGCTGATTAGGAAAATGATCTGCCCTGTCTAATAAATTAACCAATTTTAAAAGTTGCGGAACATCCCGTTCAATCTCCTGTTTGGTCCAATCGCTTACTTCCATAGCAAAGGCAATATTTTCATAAGCTGTTTTATTGGGTAAAAGGCGAAAATCCTGAAAAATCATCCCTATTTGCCTGCGCCAAATAGGCAAATCTCTGTCTCTAATAGCACCTATGTCCTGTTTCCCCCAAAAAATCTTACCTTTAGTCGGAAAATCCTCTTTAATTAAAAGCTTTATTAAAGTAGATTTGCCAGCCCCAGAACGACCAGCAATAGAAACAAACTCTTTGTCATTAATACTCAAATTAATATTATCCAATGCCTGACAATTAGGTAAATATATTTTAGAAACTTTTTTAAAAACTATCATAGCTTATTAATTTCTGCTTTAATAAATTTGTCTAATTTGCCATTAAGAACTGCTTCTGGATCTCCTGATTTAATGCTAGTACGGTGATCCTTGACCATTTGATAAGGATGAAGAACATAAGAACGAATTTGACTTCCCCATTCAACGGCTGTTGGCTCACCTCTTAAATCACTTTTTTGCTTCTGCTGATTTTTTAACTGATACTGATAAAGCTTGCTAGTTAATAATTTCATAGCTTGCTTTTTATTCTCCCCTTGCAATCGTTCATTTTGACAGGCTGCTACCAAACCAGTGGGAATATGCGTTATCCGAACAGCTGATTCGGTCTTGTTCACATACTGACCGCCTGGGCCGCTTGCCTTGTAAGTTTCGGTTCTTAAATCTTCTGGCTTAATATTAATTTCTTTAAGTTCATCAAACTCTGGCAAAACTTCAACTAAAGCGAACGAAGTATGCCGAAGATTATTAGCGTTAAAAGGAGATAAACGAACCAAGCGATGAACACCTGATTCCCTTTTTAATAAACCATAGCTATATTGTTTTTTAACAATTAGAGTTGCGTTTTTAATTCCTGCTTCTTTGCCTTCTTTAATATGAATGACTTTAGCTGTCCATGCTTTTTTTTCAACAAACTTTAGATACATCTTTAAAAGCATTTCTGCCCAATCCTGTGCATCAGTTCCTCCAGCTCCAGCATAAATAGATATAATAGCATTGTGCTTATCGTATTTGTCTTTTAATTCACCAATTAAATCTTCCATTTTATCCAGTTTAACACATCTTTTAATTTTAGTAAATGAGCCGAAGGTGAGATTCGAACTCACGACCTGAGCTTTACGAAAGCCCTGCTCTGCCTCTGAGCTACTTCGGCTGGAGCGGACGAAGGGAATTTCCCGATGCAACCCAAATCTACGATTTGGTTTTTGCATCGAGGACTCTCGATTTTGTATCTCTGCAAAGCAGAGACAAAATCGGAGGAACCCTTAACCTTGAGCGGACGAAGGGAATCGAACCCTCGTCATCTGCTTGGGAAGCAGAAGCTTTGCCATTAAGCTACGTCCGCTGATTATTGGAAAAAATGTTCCCACCATTTCCAAAAATTAGATTCCTGTTTATGCTGCAAAGAATCAATATTACTTGAATTGCTATCAATATTTTCTTGAATGGATTCTTGATTTATATCTATATCTTGGCTCTGGTCATCTGAAATAATAACTACTTTCTCTCCTGGTTTTCTTAAATTAAGTTTTAAACGGGCTTCTTTTTCTAAATAAGATTCTTTTTTAAAATAATCCATTAAATCAGCCATTTGCTGATTTTTGCCTTGTAATTGCTCAATTTCTATTTCCAATCCTTTGATCTCTTTTGCTAGTTCATATTTACGATAGCTTTCCCTGCTAAAAGCTATCACTAAAAATATTAAAATAAAAACAATTGCAAAAAGAAATATTTTGGAAGTAAGAAGTTTTTTAAAAATTTTTTTGATAGGATGAGTCATTTATGTTATTATTATTCTGGAATATGAAATCATCTAATAAAAGAAAAATATTTCGATTTTGCTGGATTCTTTTAGCAGGTTTAGTTGTTTTGAGTATGTTTGCTTTTCTATTAGTACCTATGTTCTAATCATAGCAAAACAAAGGACTTTAATAAAGACTTCTTATGGAGTCTTTATTTTTTTAGAATCTCAAAAAAAACTTGCTGGGGAATATTAATTTTTCCTATTGCTTTCATTTTTTTCTTGCCTTTTTTCTGTTTTTCTAGCAGTTTTCTTTTACGTGTATAGTCTCCGCCATACAAATAACCAGTAACATCCTTGCGCATAGCGCTAATATTTTCCCGAGCAATAATTCTTCCTGCAACAGCAGCTTGCAATGAAACAGCAAAGAGCTGTTTTGGAATAATTTTTTTCAGTTTTTTAACTAGAGCTCTGGCCTCCTGCTCTAATTTTGTTCTATGAACGATTCTGGCAAAAGCCTCTGTTTCCTCTCCTGCAATAAGAATATCCATTTTTACTAAATCAGCTGGCTGATAATCTTTTATACTATAATTCATTGAAGCATAACCAGCTGTTATGTTTTTTAGTTGGTCATAAAAATCAATAATAATTTCGTTCAACGGAACATAATACTTTAGAACAGCTTTCCCAATACTTAGATATTCTGTGTCTTGGTATTGCCCTCTGGTTCTTTTTAGCAATTTCATAATTGGTCCTAAAAAATGACTAGGCGAAATTATTTCTAAGGCTGCCCAGGGTTCTTTAATCTCTTTAATATATCCCGCTTCAGGCAAATCAGAAGCTGAAGTAGCTATAAAATGCTTTCCTTTTTTATCAACTATCTTGTAACTAACTGATGGAGAAGTAATAATCAGATTTAATTTATATTCTCTTTTTAAGCGTTCTAAAACTATTTCTAAATGAAGCATTCCTAAAAATCCAGCTCGAAATCCGCGTCCTATACCTTGGCATGATTCCGGCTCATATTGTAGAGAAGAATCGCTTAGATTAAGCTTGCCTAAGCTGTCTTTAAGTAAATCGTAATCATTGCTTTCAACTGGATAAAAACTGGCAAAAACCATTGAGTTGGGTTCAAAATAGCCAGGTAGAGGTTTTACATTATTAATTTTTTTCTGTTCAATGTTTAATGTTATTGTATCTCCAACACGACACTGTGCTACATCTTTTAAACCAGTTGCTACATAGCCAATTTCTCCTGATTCAAGTAAATCAGTTTTGACTATTTCAGGCTTGAATAAGCCAACTTCTATTACCTCAGATATGGATCCAGAAGCGATCATCTTAATTCTATCTCCTGCCTTTATTTGGCCATCAACAATTCTGACATAAGCAAGAATGCCTTTATATGAATCATATTTTGAGTCAAAAATTAAAGCCCGCAAAGGGCTTTGTTTATTAATAATTGGCTCAGGAACTTTTTGAATAATCGCCTCCAAAACTTTCTCTATATTAATTCCCTTCTTGGCTGAAATTTCAATAATTTCTTTTTTATCTACGTCCAATAATTTGCTTAATCCTTGAACTGTTTCTTTTGTCATGGCTTGAGCTAAATCAATCTTATTAACCACTGGTATAATAACTAAACCCTGGTCCTGGGCTAAATGAAGATTAGCCAGAGTTTGCGCTTGTATCCCTTGGCTTGCATCTACTAATAAAAGAGCTCCTTCAACAGCAGCCAAACTGCGCGACACCTCGTAAGAAAAATCAACATGCCCAGGAGTATCAATCAAATTCATAATATATTCATTATATCTCATTCTCACTGGCTGAAGTTTAATAGTAATTCCTTTTTCTTTTTCTATGTCCATCATGTCCAAAAACTGAGCCCGCATTTTTCTTTGTTCAACTGTTTTAGTTATTTCCAAAAGCCGATCAGCTAAAGTTGATTTCCCGTGATCTACATGGCTAATTATGACAAAATTTCTAATTTTTTGCTTGTTCATTTGTTCAGGCAAGGCTTCTTATTTTTCTTCCTAAAGCAATTGATAATAAGATAAAGTATACAATACTTCCAATTGAAAAACCTAATGCTAAACCAGGAACTCCCATTGATTGAGAAAAAATCCAGGCAATATATAAACGGACAATTGTTGCTAAAAGACCGAGAATAAACGGTGTTTTAGTATCTTCTAAAGCAAAAAAGCCGCGTAAAAGCAATAAGATCAAAGCTTCAGCAAAAAGACCGATTGAGAAATAGGATAGGGTTTGATAAGTAAGGACAATATCATCAATGTTAAAAGAGCCAGTGCCTAGAATAATTTGGACAATTGGTTTGCCCAAGATAATAAATAAAGCGGCTGAAGGCAAAGTATAAAAAAGGATTCTGCGGGCAGTATGAAAAAATGTTTTAACAAAATTTCTCATATCTTTTTTCTGGGCTGTTTCTGAAAGTTTTGGAAAAACAGCTAAAACAAAAGAAACGCCAAAAATACCCAATGGTAAACTCCAAATATTAAAAGCTAAGTTATAAACAGCAATGCTCCCTATTGTCAAAAAAGAAGCGAAAATAGTCATTACCCAGAAGTTAATTTGCGAAAGAGCTAAATTCAAAACACGAGCTGGCATAACTTTAAAAATTCTTTGAACTCCTTCAAATTTAAAATCAAAAATCGGCCTCCATCTGAATCCGCAAAGATAAGCGCTGGGAATTTGGATTAGCATATGCATAAAAGCTCCTAAAACAACTCCGTAAGCTAATCCTAAAATACCAAAATATTTAACTAAAAATAAGACGCCAAAAATAATACCCAAATTATACATAATTGGGCCTAAGGAATAGACAAGGAAACGTTTAAAACTCTGTAAAATCCCGCCAAAAACAGCGCTTAGGCCTAAAAACAATGGACTTAAAAACATAATCCTTGTTAATTGAATACTTAAAGATAATTTCTCTGAATCAAAGCCAGGAGCTACTAATTTCATTAACCAAGGAGTAAATATCACAAAAATAAAGCAAATAGCAATTAAAGAAACAGTCATTAAATTAAGAATACTATTGGCCAAATACCAAGATTTCTCTTTGTCTTTCTGTAAATAGCTTATAAAAACAGGAATAAAGCCGGCTGAAATAACCCCAAATACCAATAGTGAATATACTAGATCTGGTATGCGAAAAGCAGCATAGTAAATATCAAGCTCATCTCCTGCTCCAAACTGGCCGGCTAAAATTCTGTCTCTAATTAATCCAAGCAATCGGCTAACTAAAGAAGCCGCTCCCAAAATGAAAGCGGCTGCAGCAATAGTTTTTGATTTATTGTTAAAAAAATCTTTAATCCCCATTATATTCATCCAGCTCTCCTATTTTAACAATACTAACATCTTTCCATTCATAGCCCCAAGATTCAAACTCAGCTAATGTTTCAATCCAATGCTTGCTTTCTCTGTCAATGCCATAAACTTTTTGGTCCTTATAGGCCCTAATTAATTTAACAATTGGATATTGTTCTAATTCTTGAGTAGTTACTTTAATTACGTCTTCCCATTTATTATTGTAAAGATTAAATACCTTCTCATTAATAATCAATTTTCTTTGGCCATTTTTATTAATGTAATAAACATCATAGGAATTGTTTTCCTGGAGCAAAGAACCTGCGCCATAAACATTAATAACAATTGATTTCCCGCTATCTTCAGAATAAAGTTCTTGGATTTCTGTTGCTGATAGCGCTTTATTGTAAACACGGGCTTCGTCAATAGAGCCATAAAAGCTGTTATTTCCATTATTGCTTGCTCCAACATTAAAATAATAATTATTCCTTAGATCTCCAATTAAACTAATATCAACCTGTGCTTTTTGAAGACCATCAACATAAATAGTATTGGTATTTTCTGTCCTATTAATAACTCCGACTAAATGATGCCATTGATTGTCACGATAATCCTTATTAGCAACAGCGCTTGCTTCATTGGTGCTATCGCTCGCCTCAATCATCATGCCAAGATTACCATTCTGGCAATGTCTTAAAATATACCCGTTTACAGAAGAATCGCTGGCTTTAGATAGAATAGCCCTGTAATTATTAATTGAATCGTTTAATTTAACCCATGCTGAAAGCGTAAAACTTTCTTCTGGACCAAAATCCAGAGCTTCTTCATGACCCATAGTTACATAATCTCCATTGCCATCAAAGAATAAGCTGTAATTTTTCTGGCCAGCCACTCCAGAAAGAGCTCTTCCAACATATCCATGAATATTATTGCCAGAAATATCTTTGGCTTCCCAGGCAGTTACTTCATCAAAATTCCAATGAGCAACTAAATTAGTCTCTGCTTTTGCGATTGAATTGCCTATGCAAATTAAAACTCCAGCAATTAAAATAAAAATTAATCCTGAAATAAAAATGTATTTTTTCATAAGTTTATTTAATTTATTATTTAAAACTCGAAAGTTACTCCTAAAAATCTATCTATTTTTAAATCTTTTTCGTAATTTATTATTCCAGAACCATGTTCTGCATTATCTGGATGTTTCCAGGATACTTGCCAATTCTCTGGAAATTTCAATTCATAACTGAATTGACTGCCAATACTGCCTAATTGCTTCTGTACTAAGACACTATAACTATCTGCTGATTTTGTCAAGTCAATTTTAAACGGTAATCTATATTTATAGGTCAAGACAACTGTTTCTCCTGGACTAACATAAACCCAGTTGCCAAAAACAGTTTTATTGTTTTCTTGAAAAATATGGGTCCCTGTTTTTTTATCAACAATCATTTTGCTTTCAATTTCATTAACTAAAGAATCTATTTTAAACCCCTGCTTTTGATAGTCAATTGGCGGCTGATAAATTTCTAAACTCTGGCCGCTGGCTGAGATTAGCTCACTGCCCAAAGGTAAATAAACTCTTAAATAATTAGAATTAACCCTATTCCACCAATCATATCCAGATTGGCCTCCTTCATGCTTGCGAGTAATTGTTAAAGTGTCAACAATTGAACCATCTGGCTGAATTTCTGCCTGATGTTTGATTGTTTCTTTCACCATCATATCAGTTTTATAACCATTAATATTAGAAGAAACAACGCTTAAATAATCCTTATCAGTAGATAGAAGCTGGCCAGCGTAATTCCACTCAACAGCTAACTCTTCCAAAGACGGATTATTAAAATAAACCAAAATATGCTTTTCCTCAAAACAGTCAAAGATAATTTCCAAGGCCTTTCTTCTGTTTTCAGATGACAACTGATTTAAAGTATGTATAAACTTAGGAGCAAAATCAGATAAGATTTTCTTGGGTTTATTAATCTCTTTATCATAATCAATTTCCACTTTGTATTGAATCAATTCAACAAAATTATCAGGCGTAAGAGTAACATCATATTCAGGCATAGAAATCGGTCCAGTTAATTCTAAAAGGCGTTCAATCAGTGTTGGCGTTAAACTAATAACTCCATCAGTAGTCGGCCCACCGGTTTTTTCATAAAACCAGGCTATTTTTTGGGCAGAAGTCGGGAAATCAGCAAACCAATTAGCATCATGCATTGACCATGCAGTGCTAATTTTCTGAATCGGTCGTGGCGGGATAATTTTCTCGTGAAGCTGTCCATCAGCATTAAAAATCCCATCAATAAAAAGCTCTTTAATTTCTCCTTTATCCAAAGTCAAAATGCCATAAGTGCCAATAAATCCTCCGGTTGCCCGAATCTCGCTATTATTCTGAAAAATTAATAGATACTGACGGGGATTGTCATGGCCCAAAAAGCTTAATAAATTCTCTGAATAATCTAATGACTGAGCAAGCATTTCTTCAATCAAAGGCAATTTTTCTTTTAGAGAAAAAACTCCCTCTTGTATTTCAATTGGCAGAACATTAACATCAATTTTTGCCAGTTCTTGATTAGCTGATTTAATTCCAGACAAAGCATTATTTAAATCGTCTCTGCTTGTTTTAATTGAATCAGATAATGAATTTTTCTGGACAGCTAAGATATTGCTTTTAGGCTCTTCAGATAAATTAATTAAATTAAATAAACTATCAAAAGAAAACAGATTAACTGCTGAAGATAATTTCTGGCCAGCTTGGGCTAAGCTTTCACCAACCTTTATTAAGTGATCTCCTGAAGAAATTAAAGAAGAACCAGGCAAATTTTCTAAAATACCTAAAGTTAATCGGCCTACTTTCTTAATCTCCTGATGGGCTTTAATAAAATCCAGATGGGCTGAACTAAAATTCTGTTCAGCTGTTTGCCAATCATATTCTTCTAAAGAATCTTGGGCTGATAACAGGCTTTGGTAAGCAGATAAGCTATTGGCTAATACATTTTCTTTTATCTCAAATCCCTGATTCAGCCAAGAAGCAGCTGGAATAAGCAAAGCAATCAGAAAGCCAATCACTAAAAAACCGATTAATGGTTTGTAATGGATTCTTTTATAATGTACAGTCTTTTTTTCTTTTTTTGGTAAAGATAAAGGAAATTTCTCTGAAGCTGTTTCAGGGAAATAAAAATCTCCGACATTGGCAATATTCTTTTCTTGCTGAACTTCTAAAAAACTATTATCTGTATCAATTTCTTCTAATTCAGCTAGAATTTCCTCTTTAGTTGGCAATTCATTAGTTGGCAATTTATTTAAATCTCTGGAAACAACTTTCAGTACTTTTGGAATAACTTTTGAAGACCTTAAATCTAAAATTGTTTGTATCTTCTCTATTCTTTCTATATCTAAATCCCCCTTGTCAGTAACAGGTTTAATATCAAATAAAGCATTTAAAATACGGCTTGGATGCATATATTTATTATAGCATATCTTTTGGAGACAGTCCTCAAAGAGAATAAACTTTCATTATTTCCTGAGCCATTTTAAACCAGCTATATTTTTTAATTACTTTAAATCCATGATTAATTATTTTTTTCTGCAGTTTTTCATCTTCTAAAACCTGTTGAATCTTTTTAGCCATATCATTAACATTTTTTGGATTGAAATATACAGCTGATTTACCTAAAATTTCCGGCAAGCAAGATGAATTTGAACAAACAACTGGCAATCCATGCGCCATTGCTTCTAATGGCGGCAATCCGAATCCTTCGTATAATGAAGGAAAAACATAAGCAGAGGCATTTTGGTATAAAGTAATTAGTTTTTTATCTGGAACAAAATCAGCAAAGATAACAGAATCCTGAATTTGCAATTTAGAATTTATAACAAAATTTTTTAATCGTTTATAGAAATAATCCAATTCACCAACTAGAACAAGTTGTAAGTTTGAATATTTATTGTTCGTTGTTCGTTGTTTATTGTTCACTATTTTGGCAAATGCCAAAATCAATCTTTCTAAATTCTTGTGTGGATAAGCATTGCCAACATAGAGCAGGTATGATGACAAGGCCGTGCCTTGAAACATACAACCTTTGCAAAGATTGTATGTTTCAAGGCGCGGCCTTGATTGCAAAGACACTCCTTCATAAACTACTTTTATTTTCACATTCTTAATTTTAAAATACTTTAGAATATCATTTTTAGTATAATTAGAAACAGCAATAATTTTTTTAGCTCTTTTAACAGCTGAAAAAATAACTATTTTATAGGCTAAATTTTTTAACAAATAAAGAAAAGGGCTTAAAGTAGAAGCACGACTTGTTGAAAATCTTTTTAAGATTAGATCATGAATAGTGATAATAAACGGTTTAAAATAAAAAATAGGCACGTTAAAATGAGGAAAATGCATTAAATCAATCTTAGTTTGGTAAATCTTAAAAGGCATAAAAATTTGTTCTTTGAGACCGTACCATTGATAATCAGCTAAAACTTTTTTGAAATTAGGATTATTAGACTTATATTCATGCCAATTTTCTTTTCTTAAAAAAATAACGAATTCTAAGGTCAGACCTTTTTGATACACCCTTTTGCAAAAGGGTGTATCAAAAAGGTCTGACCTTGAAGCTTTCTCCAGATTTTCCACTAATTTTTGAACATATCGGCCAAGTCCCTTTTGCTTTGGGCCAAAAAACCGCGCATCAATGCCTATTCTAATTTGACTTTTTGTATTTTTTGTCATAAGATAAAGAAAACTAGAACCTTAAAAATGAGGTGAAAAAATGGAAATAGAAGATGATCATTCAGAAACTAAAAGGAAAATTTCTCTAAGGAGGATAATGGGGGCAACTTTAATAGGAATTCCAATTCTATATATAATCTTTTTGTTGATAAAACTGTATAAAGTATTTGGTCCTCTGCCTCTTTTGATGGGCACAATAGGAGGATTAATGATTTGGATAGGATTATATCTTCTTATTTTTGATGCTAAAGGAAATTAAGTCTCTTCCAGTCCAAAGGCAGCAATGACAAATTGGCTGCCTTTTTTTATTTAGCCAAGATTGCTAATGTCTCCGCAGCGCATTCTGACCAGGAAAATTTCTTGGCCTGGTTAAGCCCTTTTTTAATTAATTGTTCTTTTAACTCTTTATCAGTTAAAATTATTTCCATAGCCCAAGCTAATTCATCTATATTGTCAGGATTAATCATTAAAGCTCCTTGGCCAACTACTTCGGGCAAAGAAGAATTAACTGAAACAATAGTTGGCTTGCCGCAAGCCATTGCTTCTAAAGGAGGGAAACCAAATCCTTCAAAAAAGCTTGGATATACAAAAAGCTCGGCTAGATTGTAAAGATAGGGTTTGTCTTTATCTTCAACAAAACCAGTAAAAATTATATCTCGACTATATTTTGATTCTCTGGCTGTTCTTAAAATATCTTTATAAAGCCATCCTTTGGTTCCAGCAATAACTAATTTAATAGATTGTTTTCTTCTTAATAATTCAAATGCTTTAATTAGCCCTATAATATTTTTTCTTGGCTCAATAGTGCCAAAATATAAAATAAACTTATTCGGAAGATTGTATTTTTTAGATATTAATGACAGTCCCTGCACAAAAGGCCTAAATTGCTTCCCTACTCCAGAATAAATCACTTTTATTTTCTTAGGTTCAATGCCATATATTTTAATCAAATCATCTTTAGTTGATTGAGAAACAGCAATTATTCTATCTGCTTTTTCAGCCTCTTTTCTGGCATCCACTAAAAATTTTTGCCAGGCTCTTTTGCGCCAGGAGAAAAAATAAGGATAGCGCTCAAAAGATAAATCATGAAAAGTAATTACTTTTTTACAGCCAATTGACAAAGGAGCTGTAAAAAAATGTGGATTAAAATAAATGTCAACTTTGCCCAATAATTTATCTATCTTGGGTTGATTAAAATAACGGGCACTTATAAAAAAAAGACGATTGGGAATTCTAAAACTTTTTAAATTAACATTATCTAAAAAAAGCCAAGGATAATTTAACTTGGCTTTTTTATAGGCATTATAAAAAAGTTTATAATTAATTTTTGGCTCAAGCAATAAAAGTTCATCTAAAAGATTAATTGTATATTCTTCAACACCTGTTCTGGTGCCGCGGGCTAAAACCCTTATATCAATGCCAATATTCATAGATTAAAAATTAATATTTTTCTCAATAAACTCTTTAATTCTTTTTTTAAATTTCTCTTGGTCAAATTCCATAGCTTTTTCTCTGATAATTTTAGGGTCAAAATTATCAGAATTAAATTCCTGTAAAACTTTTACTAAGCTTTCTTTTGTCTGATCTTTGAAAAATAAACCAGTTATCCCTGGGGTAATTGTTTCTAATGCGCCGCCGGCCTGATATGCAATAACAGGCCTGCCAGAAGCCATTGCTTCCACAGCTGTAATTCCAAAGTCCTCTTCTTGGGGAAAGATAAAGGCCTGACAATGAGCATAATATTCTTTTAATCTCTCGTCAGAGACCAAGCCAATAAATTCTATATTTTTCTTTGATTTTTTTTCTAATCTTTTACGGTCAGGGCCATCGCCAATAATTTTTAATGGAAATCCCAATTCATTAAATGCATCAATAGCCAGATCAAAGCGCTTATAAGGCAGAAACCTTCCGACTATCAGGAAATAATTCTCTATTTTATCAGCCAAATAAAATAAATTTGTCTTAACTGGCGGATGGATAACTTTTGAATCCTGATGATAATATTTTTTTATTCGCTGTTTTACAAAATAAGAATTAGCAATAAATTTATCTACACGGCCAGCTGCTTGCTCGTCCCAAAGACGAATATAGTTCATAAAAAAAGGTATAACTTTTTTTATCGGTCCAGGATAACCAAATTCTTCAATATATCTATGAGAATCATCCCAAGCATAACGAATTGGCGTATGGCAATAGCAAATATGAATTGCTTTTGGCGAAGTAATCACCCCCTTAGCATAACTAGCTGAATCAGAAAGAACTAAATCATACTGAGAAAGATCAAATTGCTCAATAGCCAAAGGCATAAACATTAAAAAAGGACGGTGATGAGATTTGACTAAAGGGAATTTTTGCAAAAAAGATGTTTTAATCTGGTATTTTTTAAAAGCTGAACCAGTTCTTTTTTCATCATAAAGCAAGGTATAAATAGGCGCTTTAGGAAAAATTTGACAAAACGCCTCTAATACTCTTTCAGCCCCTCCGTATTGATTAAGATAATCATGGACTAAAGCAACTTTCATAAAACCAGACCCTTTAAAATCAATCTAACAAATTATACTCTATGTTTTTTTAACAAAATAATGAATGGGGTCTTTAAAATAATTATCAAATCCAGTTTTAAAGACCAATTTTCCATATAAAAGATATCTAATTTTACCTCTTCATTAAAATCAAGATCGCTTCTGCCTGAAATCTGAGCTAATCCAGTAATGCCTGGCTTGATATAGAACATCCTCTGCTGGTCAAAGTTAAACTTTTCTACTTCATAGGACATATGAGGACGGTAGCCAACTATGCTCATTTCTCCTTTTAGAACATTAAAAAATTGAGGCAATTCATCCAAAGAATACTTGCGCATAAACCTGCCGATTTTGGTAATCCTAGGGTCATTTTTAATCTTATGCAAAGGACTACCTTTGCGGAGATTTATTGTTTGATCTTTTTCCAATTCTTTAAGCATTTGATTGCCTTTTTTAGTGCCAAATTCTCCATCGCAAAGTTCAGCTTTCATAGAACGAAATTTATAGAACTTAAATTTCTTTTTTTTGTAACCGTAACGGTAATCTTTGTAAATAAGAGGACCAAAAGAGCTGATTTTAACCAAAAAAGCTATTAAAAGATAAATTGGCGAGAATATGATTATAAAAGAAAAAGAAAAAACTATGTCAAACAATCTCTTAATTATCCTGCCCCATCCGTCTAAAACGGTTTTTTTTAATTCAATAATAGGCACGTCGCCAAGTATCTCAATTGAAGTATTGGTGGTCAAGGTCTGAAAAAGATTTGGTGCGAACTTAAAAGTCAAATGGTTTATTTCTGCAAAATTAATCAATTCCAAAACTTTTTCTTTTGGCCAGTTTGGATCAGATAAAATAATTTCATCTATTTTTTGGTTCTTTGTTTTTATTTTAATTTTGTTTATGTCCAGCTCAAGCATATTGCTAATTACTTGGTAACCCAAGCCTGGCTCTTTATTAATGTTTTCTATAACTCTATTGCTTAATCTGTCTTGCCCGATTAGTAAAATACGGCGGATTCCAAATCCACGCTTTTTAACTAAATGTTTTTGCCATAAACTTATTAGAAAACGGCCTAAACAAATAAAGATGATTGCCATTAACCAGCCAGCTAAAACTAAAAAACGGGAATTAAACAATTCCTGTCTAAGAAAAATATAGAAGACAATAATCATAATGCCTGCTGAAACCCCAATCACAATTCTTGGAAAATCATCTAAAAGCTTGCGATTTAATTTAATTCGATAAAGACCAACTAAAGCAAAAACAATCAAAAGAAAAATAGAAATACCGCTGACTAGAACAAAGTACCTGCCAAAAGGAAGGTTCAAGTGAAAAAGCACTGGACGATATTCAGATACCCATGGATTAATTCGCAAAACATAGGCTCCTAGTCCAGCGCCTAAAAGCATTAAAAAATCCAAAGGGACTAAAACAGCTGTGAAAAAAAGCTCCGATTTCTTCATTGATTTAATTCTAATCAATTTTAACAGGAAAATCAATATATAAGTAAATAAAAAAGGCATGTAAGCACATGTCTTTTTTATGACTCAAGCAAGCAATAAGCCGGGTTCTGTTTTGGATAGTCATCTATCTAGGTCCGATATTACTATCGGACTCAAGCGAGCTACTTTTTCCCGACGTAATGTCGAGATTTGCTCTTGCACCAGGCAGGGTTTACCATCCCGACAGGTTTCCCTGAGGGAAGAGGGGTCTTAATCCCTCACTTTTCACCTTTACCTCTTTTTAGGAGATTGCCCCTAAAATGAAGAAATATTGTCTCTGTGGCACTTTCCCTATTCTCACGAACGGTGGGCATTACCCACTGCCGCTTGCGGTGCCCGGACTTTCCTCTCTGACTTAATGTCAAAGCGACTATCTCGCTTACTTGAGCTGCATATATATTATCATGTATAAAGACCTCTGTCAATCTTATAAAAGCGCTTGTTCTCTTCCTTGCTCATCCAGCGCTTGGTTGACTAATCGGTCTGCTTCTTTATTTTTTTCACGAGGAATATGCTTAAAAATAACTTGTTTAAAATCCAGCATTAAATTCCATGTTTTGATAAAAAGCGGCTGAAGTTCCTCTTCTTTAATCTTATACTGGTGATTAAGCTGTTTAATAATTAATTCGCTGTCTGAATAAAATTCAATTTCTGTTTCTTTGGCTTTTTTCTTGCCAAAAAGTAATTTAACTTTTTTCAAGGCAAAAACAACTGCCTGATATTCAGCTTGATTATTAGTTGCTTCATCAATAAATTCACTGTATTTCTTAATTGTCTGGCCATTTTGTATAATGACCACACCAATAGCTGCTGGACCGGGATTGCCTCGGGCCCCGCCATCAGTGTAAATAGTAATTTTCATAATTCAAGATTAGGCCTTAATTTCAAATCAATAATTTTCATTTCCAAATCCCTGTTCCCATTCCATTCATTAACAATTAATTCAAAAATTATATCAATCAAATCTCCTTTGTTTAATATATTATGCCATTTGCCTGAATTAAAAGCAATTGCATTAAATCTTTTCCCTTGTTTTGATTGATTGTCAAAGACCATTAAATCCATTTTCAAATGATTATTATTATTACCAACTAATCTTAAATTATTAACTTCTGCTTTTCTAATTAAAAACCTCGGCTCTAAATTACTTTTGCCAAAAGGGGCAAATTTCTGAATTTGGTCATAATTTTGCCAATTGATTTCTTCCAAACATAATTCTGCGTCAATATCCAAAACAGATATTAAATCTTTATCTTTTAATTTATCTTCAACAATTTTTGTTAAAATATTTTTAACTTTATTCAAATTTACTTTTTTTACTTTAAAGCCAGCTGCTTTTTTATGCCCGCCAAAAGAGTAAAGAAAATCAGACGCTTGTTTAAGCATTTCTAATATATTAAAATTCTGAATACTTCGGCAAGAGCCAGATATAGAAGAGCCCTGTTCCTGATATATAATGGTTGGACGATTATATTGATCAGCTATTTTACCAGCCACTAGACCAATTAATCCAACGGGCCAATTGGCGCTGCCTTCAAAAATTAATTTGGGGATTTCTTTTTGGCTAATTTTTTCTTCAAGACGCTTTTTTGCCTCATTAACAATTCGCTCTGTCAATTTTTGCCTAACTAAATTATTTTCATTAATCTCTTGAGCTAATTTTTCTGCTTCTTTTTTATTCTTGCTAATCAGAAGATTAAAGGCAACATTAGCATGATTCATCCGACCAGCCGCATTAAGACGAGGGGCTAAAATAAAACCAATAGTATAGGTATTAAGATTAGTCAAAGGAGCTTCTCCATTTAAGGAAGATTCAGTTAATTCAGGAACTACTTTGGCCATTTTCATCAGTTCTTGGAGCCCTATTCTTTTGGTTTGAGCTAAAACGCCTAATCCGTATTTAACTAATGTTCTATTTTCGCCGATAATAGGCATAACATCAGCCACTGTAGCTAAAGCAACTAAATCCAAAAGCCATTTTTTTAATGGACAATCTGAATTATTTTCTTCTTCATGTAAAAGAGCGCAAGCTAGTTTATAAGCCACTCCGGCTCCGCATAAATCATTAAAAGGATATTTATCATTTTTCTGCCAAGGGTCAATTACGGCAACTGCTTTAGGTAATTTATCTTTTGGCTGATGATGGTCAGTAATAATAATATCTAATCCCAAAGAAGCAGCTAAATCAGCTTCTTCTAAATTGCTTATTCCACAGTCAACAGTAATCATTAAATCAGTTTTGTCTTTGCATATTTTCTTAACTGCCTGTTTGTTTACGCCATGCCCCTCTTTGTTCCTGTCAGGTATATATACCTGAAGATTTTTTGCTCCTAAGTATTGTAAAGTTGAAAACAAAATAGCTCCTGAACAAACTCCGTCAGCATCATAATCTGCATAGATTATAATTTTTTCTTTTTTTGCCAATGCTTGACGAATTCTTTTGACTGCTGTTTTCATCCCTTTAAGCAAAAAGGGATCATGTAAATCACCTTGATAATCAGGATTAAAAAACTCATCAATCTGTTTCTGAGTTTTTAGGCCTCGGTTATAAAGAAGCTGTGAAATCAAAGGAGAAAATTCCGGAAATTGTTTTAAAAAAGCGCTTGGCGCTTTAGGTTTTATTTTCCATTGCATAAAAAATTAATTTAGAGCATTTATCCCAGGAAGTTTTTCGCCAGCTAAAAATTTAAGCATGGCGCCGCCACCAGTAGAAACATGAGTTATTTTATTTAACAACCCTAATTTTTCCAAGAAAGCAACCGTGTCACCGCCGCCAACTATTGAAAAATTATTATTTTTAGCTATTGTTTGAGCAATTTCTCGACTACCAAGACTAAATTTCTCTACTTCTAAAAGCCCTAATGGGCCATTCCAGACAATCATTTTAGCTTGAGAAATTATTTTAGAAAACATTTGAATCGTATCTGGCCCAATATCTAATATCATTTCGTGTTTGTCAATATTACCTACTGGAGAAATCCGGATATTTGTATTCCCAGAGATATCCTTTGAAGCAAGAACATCTACTGGAATATGCAGTTTGGAACTAGTTAAATTTAATTTCTTTATTTCTTCATCCATTCCTGCTTCAGTTACTGATTTGCCAATAGCAAATCCTTTAGCGCTAATTACTGTGTTAGCTAAAGCGCCAGCTAAAAGTAAATTGTCAGCTTTTTCTAGAAAATTCTCGATAAACTTTATCTTGGTTGAAATTTTTGCTCCACCTATAACAACTACTAAAGGATGTTCTGTTTTTTCTAAAACTTTTGAGAGAAATTTAATCTCTTTTTCAAAAAGCAGACCAGCACAACTAGGCAAATATTTTGGTAGGCTAGTTATTGAAGCATGATTTCTATGACTGACTCCAAAAGCGTCATTAACATAAATTTCTCCTAAAATAGCCAGCTTTTTGGCAAAATCTTGGTTATTGGCCCTTTCTTCTGGATAAAAACGGATATTTTCCAATAAAATAATCTCGCCTGCTCTCATATTCTCTATCCTCGTTTCAACTTCAGAGCCAAGACAATTATCTAATTTAATAACTGACAATCCTAAAAGTTTTTCTAATCTTTTTTTTACTAAATTCAAGCGCAAATTTTCAACAATTTTACCATTTGGCCTTCCAAAATGAGCTATTAAAATAATCTTGGCCTTTTGTTCAAGTAAGTAATTAATAGTTGGCAAAGTAGCTTCTATTCGCCAGTCTTCTTCATTATCAATACTTTCATTTTCACCTAACCATAATGGAACATTAAAATCAACTCTGACTAAAACTTTTTTATCATTAAGATTGAAATCCCGAAGAAATTTCATATTAGTGTTTTTACAATCTTAATAAACTCACTGGCATTTAAAGAAGCACTGCCAACAAGCACTCCTTCCATATTGGCTCCTTCAACAAAATCTAATACATTTTGGCTATTAACACTGCCTCCATAAATAATTTTAACTTTCTCTGCAATTATCCGATTATAAAGTTTAGTTAATGTTTTGCGGATAAGTAAAGACGCTTTCATAGCTTCATTAGACGAGCATGGATTTCCAGTTCCAATAGACCAAATCGGCTCATAAGCAATAACAATATCCCTAATATTAGTTGGCTCAATATCAATTAGGCCCTTTTCAATTTGTTCGGCAACAATTAAATTTATTTCATCAAGAGGTCTTCCTTCAGAATCAAAAGAGTCTCTGGATTCTTCGCCAACGCATAAAATGGGATTGAGCCGCGCTTTTAAAACAGCTTTTAATTTTCGGTTTATCATTTTTTCATCCTCTTGAAAATATTTTCTCCTTTCTGAATGACCAATAATTACATATTGGCTTCCTAATCTTTTAAGCATTAAAGGAGAAATTTCTCCTGTGTAAGCGCCTTGTTTTTCCCAAAAACAATCCTGGCCGCCAAAAACAAGATTATTTTTTGACAAATTAATCAAACAAGGCAAATAAATGAATGGCGGACAAATGATTACTTCAGCTTTTTCATTTTTTTTTATTTCCTTATCTATTGTGCTAAAAAGATGTTCAGCTTCTTTTAAAGTTGCTGGATTACATTTCCAATTAGCTATTACTAATTTTTTATTGTTCATTTTTCTTTTTTATTACTATAAATACTATTAAAATTAGAGCAAAAACAACGAAGAATAAAGAAATCTGATTAGAATATTTAGAAATTATATCTTGGTTAGAGCCAAAAGAATAACCTAGGATAGCCAGAATTGTTACCCAAATACCAGAACCCAAAAAAGTATATAGAATAAAGCTTTTAAAATTCATCTTAGAAAATCCAGCAGGGATGGAAATTAATTGTCTGACAGCCGGCACAAATCTGCCAATAAAAGTTGAGATATTGCCGTATTTTAAAAAATAATTTTCCGCTTTCACAACTTTTTCTTTGTTTATAAATAAAAATTTGAAAAAATTGCGATTAGCTAAAGAATAAATAACCTTTCTGCCTAAAGTATAAGCTAAAAAATAGTTTATTGAAGCTCCTAACAAGCTTCCTATTATTCCGAAAAAAATAACTAAAAAAATGTTCATTTCTCCTTGTTGCGCTAAATAAGCAGCAGGCAGGATAACAATTTCAGAGGGAAAAGGTATAAAAGAACTTTCAATGGTCATTAGAAGACTAATGCCTAAATAACCAGCATCAGAAATTATATTTGTAACAAACAAAGCAATTGTTGATAAAATAACATCCATAAAAATTGCTATTTTCTTAAAAATTCAGCTGCCTTTTCAGGTTCAATTGTAGAAATTTCTATTCCAGCTCCTAATTCAAAACCAGCCCAAACTGATATTTTGGGCAGAATATTCAAATGCCAATGATAATTATCATAATTGCCTCCATCGCAAGGAGCCGTATGAAAATAGAAATTATAAGCTGGATCTTCTAATTTCTGATCTATTGCGATTAAAGCTTTTTGTAAGGCATCAGTAAAAAAATCTTTTTCATTGTCAGTCATTTTTTCAAAATAAGGTTGATGTTTTTTAGGATAAACTCTTGTTTCAAAAGAAACCTGTGGAGCAAAAGGGCAAAGAACAACAAATTTTTCGTTTTCATAAATAATTCTTTTTTTATCTTTTATATCCCAGTTAATCATTGTGCAATAAACGCATTTATTATTTTTTTTGTAAAATGTATTAGCTCCATCCAAGCTATTTCTTAAATCAGGGTCAATAACCGGAATAGCCATTAATTGAGAATGAGGATGACTCACTGAAGCGCCGGCTTCTCTGCCATGATTATGGAAAATAGAAATATATTTAATAAACTTTTTTTTCATTAAATCTAAATACCTTTCCTGATAAACATCAATAACCATTTTTATTTCCTCTTGAGAAAATTGAGTTATTTGTCTTTCATGGTCAGCAGTAATAATAACCTCATGATAGCCAAAACCATCCATAATTCTATTAGGTCCTTGTTTTAGTTCTCGAAGCTTATTATCTTTATTTTTTGAAAAAGCAGGAAATTTATTAGGTATGGAAATAACAAACCAAGATCCGTCTTTTTTGTCTTTTCTGGCAATTTTCTCCTTTATATTATACTCCTGGCAAAAAGGACAATTTTTAGGATCAATATTTTCTTTAATTCTTTGATGTTTAGCAAAAGTTTCCGGACGTTGAGCTCTCCCAGCAGCAATTAGCACCCAATCATTAGAAACTAAATCTAATCTTAATTCTGAAGGAAATTCTTTTTCCATAATAATTTTAACTTTATTTATATTTTCCAATAATAAAATTACATCTAATCTTAAAAAGCTCGTAAAAAGTTCTTAAATATCCTTTCAAACTAACTCGCGAATTAGGATTATTAATCCAATTAACTGGGATTATCCCTATTTTATATCCTATTTTTTTTGCCAAAGCTAATGCTTCAATATCAAAACCCCATTTTTCAATTAAGCATCGCTTAAAAATATCTTTAGCTGCTTTTTCTGTAAAGGCCTTAAAACCGCATTGAGTATCCCAAACACCCGGAACAGCCATTAATTGAATTAAAAGATTACCCATGTTGCCTAATTGCCTCTTAAAAAATGATTGAGCTACTGCTTGTCTGGCGCCTAAAGCATCTTTTTTGTCGCGAGAGCCTATTACTACTTGATAACCCTTCTTAAAAAAAGGAATCATTTTCTCAAAATGATCAATAGTTGTTGCATTATCAGCATCTGTAAAAAGTTTGTATTTTCCATTAGCTTCTAACATGCCTTGTTTAACAACCCAGCCTTTTCCATGATTTTTTTTATTATCAATTACTCTCAAATTTTTAATCATTTCTGAAAATTTATTAACAATTTGAACAGTTTTATCTCTTGACCCATCACTAACAACAATAATTTCATAAGAATAATCCTGCTGGGTTAAATAAGAATCAATATCTAAAAGAGTCTTGCCAATGCTCTTTTCCTCATTATATGCCGGAATAATAACTGATAAATAAACCTTTTCCATATGCTTGTATTATACAATATTTTCTATTAAGATACAAAACAAGATGAAAAAATATTATATTATTACTTATGGCTGTCAAATGAATGAAAATGATTCTGAAAAAATAGCTGCTAAATTAGAGAAAAAGGGATACAGACAGGTCAAATCAATAGAGCAAACTGATTTGGTTATTATTAATGTTTGTTCAATCAGACAATCAGCAATTAATAGAGTTTATAGCAAAATTAAACAATTATCTAAATTCAAAATTATATTAACTGGCTGTATTTTGGAAAAAGATAAAAAAATATTTAAAGAGCAAGTTTATGGAATATGGCCAATTGTTGATTTAAGCGCCAAGGCAAAATACAAATCAACAGAGAAAGCTTTTGTCCCAATTATGACAGGCTGTGATAATTTTTGCACTTATTGCGTGGTTCCATATACACGAGGCCGAGAATATTCAAGGCCAGCTTATGAAATTATTAAAGAAGCTAAGGAATTAGTTAAAAAAGGATATAAAGAAATAACTTTATTGGGACAGAATGTAAATAGTTATAATAATTTCCCAGATCTTCTAAAATCAATCAATAATATATCCGGTCAATTCCAAATAAAATTTCTTACTTCGCATCCCAAGGACATGTCAGATAAATTGATTCAAATTATTGCCCAAGGTAATAAAATTTCCAAAGAAATTCATTTGCCTATTCAATCAGGAAATAATCAAATTCTAAAAAAAATGAATCGGGGTTATACTGTTGAACAGTATAAAAAATTAATTAAAAAAATTCGTTGCGCTATGCCCAAAGCGAAAATTTCTACTGATATTATTGTTGGTTTTCCCGGAGAAACTAAAAAACAATTTGAAGATACTGTTAAATTAGTAAAGGAGATAGGATTTAAGCAAACCTATGTATCTGCCTATTCTTCCCGTTCTGGTACAGCTGCTATGAAATTAAAAGATAATGTTCCATCTGATGAGAAAAAAAGAAGGAAAAGAGTTATTTTAGATACGCTTAAATAGGAAAAGCCCGTGCATTAAAAAGATAGACAGGCACGGCCTATCTGAATTTTAATTATGCTACACGACAAATTAATTGTCATCTTAGGTCCCACTGTTTCTGGCAAATCCGAATTAGCTATTAAATTAGCCAAGAAATTTAATGGCGAGATTATTTCAGCTGATTCCAGGCAAATTTATAAAGAAATGGATATTGGGACGAATAAATTAAACAAAAAGCAAATGTCTGGCATTCCTCATTATTTAATAGACATAGTCAGGCCGAATCAAGAATTCACTTTGTCTCAATACAAAGAAAAAGCAGTAAAGATTATTAAAGATATTCAAAAAAGAGGCAAGACTCCTTTTTTAGTAGGAGGCACTGGCCTATACATCCAAGCTGTTGTTGATAATTTAAAGATTCCTAAAGTTAAACCGGATAAAAAACTGCGAATCAAATTAGAAAAATTATCTAATCAGGAATTATTTAATAAATTAAAGAGAATAGATCCTAAATCTTTGGGAATAATTGATTTTAATAATAGAAGACGGCTTATTCGTGCATTAGAAGTTTGTCTAAAAACAAAAAAGCCTTTTTCTGAACAAAGAGAAAAAGGAGAAATTCTTTTTAATGTATTGCAAATTGGGATAAAAATATGCAAAGAGACAATCAAGAAAAGAATTACTAAACGGACCAATCAAATGATTAAAAATGGCTTTGTAAAAGAAGTGGAAAAATTAATTAAAAAATATCCGATTAATTTGCCTGCTTTCTCTGGAATTGGCTATCAAGAAATAATTCATGCAGAACAAGTTAAAGCAATGATTAATCTTCATACTCAACAGTATGCCCGCCGCCAAATAACTTGGTTTAAAAGAGATAAACGGATTAATTGGATTGAAAATCAAAAACAGGCTGAAAAATTAGCAAAAAACTTTCTCTTACGATGATTTTTTTAAGGTTTTTATTAAAATCTCTTTAACTACTTCTGGATTAGCCTGTCCTTGACTAGCAGCCATTACTTTGCCAATTAAAAACTGTAAAACATTTTCTTTGCCTAATTGATAATCTTTAACTGGCTTGGAATTTTCCTGGATAATCTGTTTAACTATTTTAATTAAAGCATCTTCATCATTAACCTGCTTTAATTTTTTATTTTCAATAACATTAGAAGGATCAGCGCCAGTATCAAACATTTCCTTCAAAACAGTCTGTGCTGCTGAACTAGAAATTTCTTTTTGCTCAATTAGAGTAATAAATTCAGCAAAGTTCTCTGGGCTAATTTTACAATCAGCAATGCTAATTTTATTAACCAATAAAAGTTTTTGAAGCTCAGTTAATAAATAATTAGCTGTTAATTTAATCATTGGCTCTTTCTCACTAATTGATTTTATCTTCAGCCAAGTTTTTAATTCAGAGACAACTTGTTCAAAATAATCAGCTATTTTCTTATTAATAATAAGGGTATTAATATCAGAAGAAGGAAGATGATATTCTTCAAAGAATCTGGCTCGTCTATTTTGTGGCAATTCAGGTAATTCATTCTTTATTCTTTCAACATCAACTATTGAATCCTTAGATTCCTCAGTTAATGGCTTCAGAGATAATGGAGGCAAATCTGGTTCAGGGAAATAACGATAATCTTGAGATTCTTCTTTAATTCGCTGTGGAAAAGTGCTTTGTTTCCCTTCGTCCCAACCTCTGGTTTCTTGAATAATTTTTTGTTTTGAGTCCAATAAATCTTTTTGCCTTTTAATTTCGTAATCAACAGCCCCCTGAACGGCTCGAAAAGAATTAAGGTTTTTGATTTCTACTTTAGTTCCTAGTTTACCTTTTTTTGCACTTAAAGAAATATTTACTTCGCAGCGCATCTGTGCTTTTTCCATATTAGCCTCAGAAACATCAAGATAACGCAGAATTAATTGAAGTTCTTCACAAAACTGCCGCGCTTCTGTGCTAGTAGCAATGTCTGGCTCAGTAACCAATTCCATTAAGGGCCTTCCTGCTCGATTAAAATCAATTAATGAATATCCCATTCCTTGCGGATGGACTAATTTGCCAGTATCTTCTTCTAAATGAATTCGGGTAATTCTAATTTTTTTATCCTCAATTTCTAAAAACCCTTTTAATGATAAAGGCTGGTCATATTGGGAAATTTGATAGCCTTTAGGCAAATCAGGGTAAAAATAGTTCTTGCGGTCAAATTTAGCTTTTTCTGGAATCTGGCAATTCAAAGCAAGGGCGGTTTTAACAACTTTTTTTACTGCTTCTTTATTAATTACTGGAAGTGATCCAGGATACCCAAGACATATTGGGCATATATTTACATTCGGATTCTGCTCTTCAGGGTCATTAAGACAGCTGCAAAACATTTTACTGTCTGTTTTTAATTCGGCGTGTATTTCTAATCCAATAACCGTCTGATATTTCATAAAAGAGAGGTTTGACCTCGAAAGTAGTGACATTCGCCCTAGGCGAAGGTCACGCTTGAGAGGTCGAATCTCGGACCTGCGTTAAGACAACATTTTTTAATAAAAAGGCAACGGTGAGCGGCCCTAAACCGCCTGGCACTGGTGTTAGCCAGCTAGCTTTTTCTCGAACACTTTTTCTATCAATATCACCGACTATCTTATTATCCACTTTTGATATACCGCCGTCAATTAATATTACACCCTGTTTTATCATATTCCCCTTAATAATATTTGGCTGGCCCAAAGCAGAAATAATAATGTCAGCTTGTTTCAAATCATCTACAAATTCACTACAAAAACCAATTAAATATTCAGCTTTTATTTCTGTTTGTAATGCTTTCCCAAAAATATTTGAATTAACTAATGCAATTATTTTCTTATTCTCTAATTCTTCTCCAATCTCATCTAATACTCTTAAAATAGCGTTAATAAATGGTGATTTAAAATGACTCCCTTTAACAAATCCATCCACATCTTTGTTTGGACTGATAACTTGAATTACTTTATCAGAAGAAATTCCTTTAGGCAAAGGCATTTGAACAATAATTCCATGTATTTTTTTGTCTCGATCGCATATCTTGACTGTTTTTATAATCTCTTCTTCTGATGTTTGTTCAGGAATAGTTATTCTCCTAAACTCAATACCAATTTCTTTAGCTATTTTTTTCTTGATATCAACATACGCTTCTGATGCTAGGTCTTTACCAACTAAAATAACAGCTAAACAAGGTTTAATGTTTTTTCTTTTAATTTCTTTCTTCAAATTATCTAAAATCTTATCTGCTATTTTTTTCCCGTTAATAATTTTCATAGAACCGGAAATCTTTTAGCCAGTTTAATTACTTCTTTTTTAATATGGCGCTGTAATGATTGATTATTAAGATCTTTAAGAATCCGGCCAATCCAAATACCAATCTGCAGCATCTCTTTTTCTTTAAGCCCTTTGGTAGTTACAGCCGGCGTACCGATTCTAATACCGGAAGTTTCCCACTTGGAACGTTTTTCATAAGGCACGACATTGCGATTAACATAAAGATTAGCTGATTCCAATGCTTCTTGGGCTTTCTTACCGGAAAAATCCACCTTGCTCAAATTAACTAAAAAAAGATGGTTGTCAGTACCATTGGAAACCAAATTAAAGCCCTGCTTTAAAAGAGAATCTGCTAAAACTTGAGCGTTTTTAATCACTTGTTTTTGATAAACAACGAATTCTTTTTGGCTAGCTTCTTTTAAAGCAACGGCCTTACCGACAATTTCATTCTGCAAAGGGCCTCCTTGCAGGCCCGGGAAAACCGCTTTATCTATCTTATCAGCTACTTTTTTATTATTAGAAAAAATCAGGCCGCCTCGAGCTCCCCGAAGCGTCTTATGCGTAGTTGCTGTAACCACATCACAATAAGGAAAAGGATGAGGATGAATTCCTGCGGCTACTAATCCGGCGATATGAGCAATATCAGCCATTAAATAAGCGTTATTTTCTTTGGCAATTTGGCCAAACTTAGAAAAATCAATCTGGCGGGAGTAACTGGAAGCGCCGGCAATAATCAGCTTAGGTTTTTCTTTTTGGGCAATTTTACTAATTTGTTTGTAATTAATTCTTTCTGTTTTTCTATCAAGTCCGTAAAAAACAAAATTGTAAAAACGGCCTGAGAAATTAATCAACGCGCCATGTGATAAATGTCCGCCCTGGTCAATTTTCATGGCTAAAACTTTGTCCCCTGGATTGAGCAGGGCAAAATAAACAGCTTGATTTGCATTAGAGCCGGAATGAGGCTGGACATTTGCATAATTAGCTCGGAATAATTTTTTAGCCCTGGCAATGGCTATTTTTTCAATCTGGTCAATATAGCGTTGGCCAGAATAATATCTTTTATCTGGATAACCCTCGGCATAGCGGGCGCTTAAAATACTGCCTACGGCCTGACGAACCGCTTGACTGGCATAATTATCAGAAGCAATCAAATTAAGACCCTTTTGATGACGGTCATGCTCCTGTTTTATTAATTTATCTATTTTAGCGTCTTTTTTAGCCAAGTAATCCATATAAATACTGCTTTTATCATATATTAAATTTTGAAAAAAATAAAGCCCCGCTGATACATTCTATTGACATAATTTATTAAATCACTATTATTATTATTAAATCATTGTTCATTAACTTTTTAATAAACCTAAACAAAAAACGCTATAAGGGAGGTATATTTCTATGAGATATAAAAATTTTTCCGAAAGAACACCGGATAGTCAGTATCAAGAGCTTCTTCAGCGAATCAAAGATAAAGGAAAAAAAGTTTTTGCTCAACAAGATGAAGAAGCACTAATGGTCTTGGGTCATATAATGCGCTTTGAATTAAAAAATGGATTTCCTATTATCACTGAACGAGATTTAGTCAGCGCTGCCGAAGGACGACCATCTCAATTTCAAATGGCAATTGGTGAACTCTGCGCTTTTTTAAACGGCGCCAGAACATTAGAAGAAATGAAAGGATTTGGTTGCGGTTGGTGGTCTCGTTGGGTAACTGCCAAAAAATGCGCTAAACGAGGACTTAAAACTGGCGATCTTGGTCCAGGGTCATACGGTCCAGCTTGGCGAAATTTCCCCACCACCGAAGGCAAAACATTCGATCAAATAACACATTTAATTGAGCAAATTAACGAGTTTCCCCAACTTCGCACTCACATTGTTTCACCATGGATTCCACAATATATCTGCCGTGGACAAGGAAAACAGCAAAAGGTAGTCGTAGTACCTTGTCATGGTTTTTTCCACGTCACGATAAATACCTATACAGATGAGCTCTCGCTTCTTCATTTTCAACGAAGCGCGGATGTACCTGTTGGTCTTGTATTTAACCTTATTCAGTATGCAGCTTTAACATTGATGATCGCTCAGGTCACTGGTTATAAGCCAAAAGAGTTCGTTTATATGACTTCTGATACTCACATTTTTTTAAGCCAAATGAATGATGTAGATGAGCTTCTTCAAGCCAAACCGCAATTGTTCCCAACAGTTACCATAGACCCTGACGTTAAGAATATCTTTGATTTCAGGCCAGAACATTTTAAGGTAACTGATTATAAACCTCAATTATCAAGGAGGACAATATGGACACCAGTTTAACTATTTCAATTATTGCAGCCGTAGCTGAAAATAGCGTGATCGGCCAAAACGGTAAAATTCCTTGGGATTTGCCCGATGATCGAAAGCATTTCGCCGAATTAACCAAAGGTCATAAAGTCATTGTCGGACGGAAAACTTACGAATCTATAATCAAACAATTAGGCCATTTTTTGATTGAACGCCAAGCCATAATTCTCACTCGTCAGGAAAATTTTCCTGCCTTAGATCAAGATGAAACAGCCAAATCATGGGAAGATGCTTTAGAAAAGACGCGTGGCGAAAAAGAAGTGTTTGTTATTGGCGGAGCCGAAATTTACGCCTTAGCCATTCCAGAAGCAAAACGAATGTATATTACTAAAATCCATGTTCAATGCGACGGCAATACGATTTTCCCTCGATCTCTATTTAATATCTCAGAATGGCAGGAAACTTTTTCCGAACCGCATACTCGCGATCAAAACAATGAATATGACTACACCTTCGCTATTTTCGAAAGAAAAGAATGGAAGGTTAACACAGAAAGAGAGACAGAAAGTTTCGTCAACTTAGATAATGCACGGCTTGATGAACAAAGAGAAATAATGAAAACGATCCAAAAAGAAAGATTTTGCCCTTTCTGCCCTAAATATTATTCTAAATCCGAACTTGAACCTATTATTAAACAAGGCAAATACTGGCATATTAGAAAAAACAGATGGCCTTACGAAAACACTCAAACGCATTTTGTTATTATCCACAATAAACACGTGGAAAAACTTTCCGAAATTAATCCACAAGCTGCTCAAGAGCTTTTCAAACTGGCACAATGGGTTGAAAAAGAATATAAGATCTCGGGCGGAGGATTATGTCTTCGTTTTGGAGATATAAACATAAATGGAGGAACAGTTCTTCATCTTCACGCACATATAATCACTGCGGATATAACCAATCGAGATGACCCAAAATATCAACCAGTACGTTTTCGAGTTGGTTGATAAAAAAAACCCCACCATCTAGTAAACTAGAAGGTGGGGTTATTTATTTTACAAGAATAATTTCCACTCCTTGACTGTGAAGAATTCGCTCACCATCTAACATAGCATAACCCGAATTAAAATAACATCTTTTAATACCAGAATAAGCAACATTCTTAGCACATATTGGACAAGGAAACGTTGTTATATAAAGATCTGTGCCTTCAAGAGCTATTCCTTTACGTGCTGCCTCGCTGATAAGCCGCGCTTCAGCATGCATGTCAGTAGTAAGTTCAATGTGCAGTCCTTTCTTAAAAAAACTACGTGCGTCGCCCTCCATATACGATATTCGCGGCGAAGGTACTTGGCGATTATATCCTGCCAATAGAATCTCTTTGTTATTGGCAATAACTGCACCTACTTGCCGCCACCAATTAGAAGCTTTTTTAGCCTCTTCGGCAGCATAAGACAGCATCTCAGCAACAAACCCTTCAAATGGAATTATTCGATCATAATCTATTTCTTTTTGAGCAATAGATTTGCTTTTGTCCCAACGAAGAAAAACTGAATCAAATTCAATAACACAATTACTAAGATATTTTTCAGCCAATTCGTGACATTCGTCCTCGTCTGGCATAATAACTACCAAATTCTCCGACTGAATAACATTTAAAGTTTCGTAATCAGAAATATAAACTTCTGAAAAAAGATGCCAACTCTGGATAGCGCATTTGACCTGTTCAGGCGATAAAGCTCGAATATCTTTTCTTGACAGATGATCAAACTCTTGAATCAGTTCTTGACCAAAAAGATAAATAATTTGAGCTTCAAAAGCATACTTCTCAAAGAACTGTCTATAACCTCGATGAAGTACCGGAATATAAGCAAGAATAATTTTTTTCATTTTATCCCCCTAGTCAAATCATCAAGAAACTTGTAGACTTCCTCAATTACTGTCTTTAATCGTTTTTTTATTTCATCAGTCGGTTTAATTAAGATACTCCTGACTTTAGCTGTTGTTGAAGTAGTTGCTTGTGATTCAAGAAGTATAATCTCCCCGCAAAACTCACGAAGACTATTTAAATCCTTTTCTTTATACTCTCTTTTAGTAGCAATTAAAACATTTGGTCGTAAGGTCTTGACAAGATGCCATTTGGGATCTTCGGCTTGCTTCAAAAAAACTATGTCTACGTGCCGATTGTGACAAAGAACCTCCATTCTTTCTTCTTCATTGACAATTGGCCGATGAGGACCTTTTTTTTTCTTCACCTTATTGTCACTATCAACGCCAACGATCAATAAATCTCCGTGCTGTTTTGCCATTTCAAGATACCGACTATGGCCAATATGAAATAAATCAAAAGTCCCAGAGGTTAAAACGATCTTTAAACCTAATTGTTTACAAGAAGCAATCTTTTCTGCCAGTTGATTATAATCCAGAAAAATTCTTCTTTTAATATTTGAACCGGGTCCAAAGATATCATGTATTATTCTAGCCATTTTCTTTACCCCCTTTTAATTTTTAATGAACATAAAAGGACAGATTAATTTCTGTCCCTCCTACTTTTTAATCACTGAACCGTCTTTGCCTAAAGCGCCAACCTGACATTCTCCTGCTGTTTTTCTTAAAAGCCATTCGTGAAAACGCCTTAGCCAACCTTTCTTCTTCCTCGTCTTTTTCATTTTACCCTCCTTTTATTTTATTTCAATACCCATTGAACGCGCTGTTCCTTTAATAATCTTTTCTGCTTGTTCTGAATTATAGGCATTCAAATCAGTCATTTTTTTCTCAGCAATCTGGTGAATTTGCTCTTTTGTTACCTTGCCTACCTTATTTTTTAATGGATCACCTGAACCTTTTTCTAATCCAGCTGCTTTTTTCAGCAAATCAGAAGCTGGCGGCGTTTTTAGTTTAAAATCAAAACTCCGGTCTTCATAAACTGTAATTTCCACTGGTATAATATCTCCTGTTTTGTCTTTAGTCGCTTCATTAAATTTAGTACAAAAATCCTGAATATTTAAGCCATGCTGACCCAAAGCAGGTCCAATTGGCGGAGCAGGATTAGCCTGCCCAGCTAATATTTGTAATTTAATAATTATTTTAATTGGCTTCATATTTTCTTTACCTGTAAAAAGTCTAATTCCACTGGAGTTTCCCGGCCAAACATTGAAACAAGGACTTTAATTTTCCCGCGTTTTTCGTCAATTTCAGAAATTTTACCATCGCAATCCTTAAATGGTCCATCAATAACCTTAACAGCATCACCAAGGATCACGTCAATCTTGTACTTGGGCTCTTCTACGCCCATTCGTTTCTGCAAAGATTTAATCTCTGCATCTGAAATAGGCGTTGGAATTGTACCAGCTCCAATAAAGCCAGTCACTCTAGGAGTATTTCTAACAACATACCAGGAATCATCAGTAACAATCATTTCTACTAGAACATATCCAGGATAGATTTTTTCTTCAACAACATAGCGCTTACCTGATTTAATCTTTATTTTCTTTTCTGTTGGAATTAAAACACTAAATATTTTATTTTCCATGCCCATTGATTCAATCCTCTGTTTCAAATTTCTAGCCACAGCTTCTTCGTAATTAGAGTATGTATGGAGAACATACCAATTCTTTCCTTGTTGTATTTGTTTAGGCATAGTTTATATAACAAAGTTATTCAATAACCAGCTGAATAGAAAATCAAGTCCGCCTAAAAAAGCAGCAACTCCAAGAGAAAAACCAATTACAACCAAAGTATGCTTAATTGTTTCTTGGCGCGTCATCCAAGTTACCCGTTTTAATTCAATACGGACTTCTTTTAAAAAAGTTATTCCTTTTTGCGGCAATTGACTTATTTTCATTTATTTAAAAAACCCCTAAGGGCATTTATTACACCCTATACTATATCTTAATCAAATTTATGTCAACTTTTAGATATCCAAATTTCTTACTTTCTTAGCATGAGTTTGAATGAATCTTTTTCGAGGCTCTACTTCATCTCCCATTAAAATATCAAAAAGCTTATCAGCTTCTTTAGCATCTTCAATATTTATTTGTTTCATTAATCGATTTTCAGGATCCATTGTTGTTTCCCAAAGCTCTAATGGATTCATCTCTCCAAGCCCCTTATAGCGCTGTATATCTACTCCTTCTTTGCCCAATGATTTAAGAATTCTCTCTTTATCCATATCTGTATAGCCATATTCTATATGTTTGCCTTTTTTCATTTTGTAAAGCGGTGGCTGAGCAATATACAGGAAGCCAGAGTCAATAATCGGCCTGAAATATCTAAAGAAAAGAGTTAAAAGAAGAGTTGCAATATGATTTCCGTCAGAATCAGCATCGCAAGCAATAATTATTCTATGGTAACGAATTTTGCTCAAATCAAATTCTTCAGCAATAGCAGTTCCTAAAGCAATAATAATCGCTTTAATTTCTTTAGAAGTTAAGGCTCTGTCTAGTCTCACCTTTTCCACATTAAGAATCTTTCCTCGCAAAGGTAGAATGGCTTGAAACCTTCTATTGCGTCCCTGTTTGCTTGAGCCGGCCGCAGAATCTCCTTCAACAATAAACAATTCTGAATCAGCTGGATCGCGGCTTGAACAATCAGCCAACTTTCCTGGCAAGGCCAATCCTTCTAAAACACCTTTACGGATTACTGTTTCCCTGGCTGCCTTAGCTGCTTGACGAGCTTTAGCCGCTAAAATGGTTTTTTCCATAATTGCCTTGGCATCTTGAGGATTCTTTTCCAAAAATTCCTCTAACCCATCAGTCATAACTGATTCAACAGAAGTTCTTGCTTCTGGATTGCCTAATCGCGCTTTTGTCTGCCCTTCAAATTGCGGATCTTTTAATTTAACGCTGATTATCGCAGTAATTCCTTCTCTAACATCATCTCCGCTTAATTTATTATTATCCCCATTTTTTCCATTCTTGAGAAATCCATTTTTTTGAGCATAATTATTAAGAGTTCTTGTCAGAGCAGTCCGAAAACCGGTTAGATGCATGCCTCCTTCGCCAGTATAAATATTATTAGCAAAACATTCTTCATATCCCTGAATATCATTAGTGTATTGGAAAGCCACTTCAACAAGCATATCCTGATGCTCTTTGGAAACATAGAAGATATTATCATGTTTGGTTTCCTGGTCGCGGTTAAGATATTTAATATATGATACAATGCCGCCCTCAAAGTAAAAAGAATAAATTTTATGCGCTTTTTTACGCTCATCTTTAATATTTATCTTAACTCCTTTGGTTAAATAAGCCTGCTGGCGTAAATGATTTAAAATTTTATGCCATTTAAAATTAATATCTTTGAATACTTCTGGGTCTGGCTCAAAAATAATTGTTGTTCCTGTTTGATTACATTTGCCGCTTTTTTTCATGCTGGTTTTGGCTTTGCCCCGTGAATATTCCTGGACATAATGATTTTTATTACGGCAAACTTCAGCTATAAGCTGTTTTGAAAGAGCATTAACCACTGACACGCCAACTCCATGCAATCCTCCGGCAATCTTATACGACTGTCCTCCGAATTTTCCTCCAGCATGAAGAGTGCACATAACGGTTTCTAAAGCGGACTTTTTTGTTTGAGGATGCTTATCTATTGGAATTCCTCGGCCATTATCTACTACCTTAACCTGATGATCAGGAAGAAGAGTAACATTTATTGTATCGCAATAACCAGCATTTGCTTCGTCAAGCGAATTATCACACACTTCCCAAATAAGATGGTGAAGTCCGTCAACGCCTGTTGAGCCAATATACATTCCTGGCCGACGACGAACCGGTTCTAACCCTTCCAGAACATATATATCCTTAGCTTCGTAAGTAGTATTTTGATTGTTCTTTTTTGACATAAATTATTGCTTTCTTACTTCCCATTCTCTATTTTCTTCTAATGCCTTCATAATCTTTTCTTGAATTTTATTAACTTCTTTATCAGTTAAAGTATGGTCATTGGATTGATAAATAATATGGAAAGCTAAGCTCTTTTTGTCTTGAGAAATTCCTTCTCCTTCATACATATCAAATAAATCAACATCGCAAACTAGCGATCCTCCAACATTATTAATTAAATTAAGCACCTCTACCACTTTAGTCCCCTTATCAACTAAAAGAGAAATGTCTCTGACAACAGCCGGATATTTAGAAGGAGACAGATAAATTCTTTCTTCTGTAGCTAATTTAACTATTTTTTCAAAATCCAGCTCAAAAATATTATCATTTAACCAGCCCAATGAATCATTGCCAATTTTTACTTCTGCCCTAATATTTTTTCCAGACGCCTCATTATACCAAACATCAGTAATTCGAAGTTTATTAAATAATGTCTCAATAATTCCTTTAAGACGATGGAAATCAGCTGGGAACAAGGCCACTCCTAATTTCTTTTTCTCAATAATCCTGTTTTTATCCTTTAAAAAAACCTTGCCAATTTCAAATAATCTTATATCTTTAAAATACTTTTTATTGCTTTCTATATTATTAAGTAAATTAACTCTTAAATTGGACCTTAAATATTTTTGTTCCTGGCTGATTGGATTAAGTAATTCTATTTCCTCTTTATTGCTAACAAAAGAATAATTATATACTTCGCTAAAGCCAAGATTATTTAAAATTTCTTTTATACTTTTTTGGTAAATTAAATCTTCATTTTTTTTCGAGGGGATTAAAACAGCTGATGGTAATTGAGAAGGAATTTTCTCAAATCCGTAAATACGGCCAATTTCCTCAATTAAATCTTCAGGAATATTCACATCCAATCGTTGAGTAGGAATAATTACTTGCAGTTTAGTCCCTATGGCTTGAAGTTTGAATCCTAATCTTTTTAGGATATCTGATGCTTCTTTAATTGGAATATTAATGCCTAACAATTTTTTAACATATTCTATATCCAAATTAATTTTCTTTGGCTTGATTTTATCCGGGTATAAATCAATTGTTTCCTTAAAAGTATTGCCCCCAGCTATATCCTGAATCAGGCAAGCAGCCATATCAATAGCTTCTTGAGTCAAATTAGGATCTATTTGATGTTCAAAACGCCATGAAGCATCTGTTTCCAATTTTAATTGTCTAGAACCCTGTCTAATAATGCCTGGAGAGAAATTAGCCGCTTCTAAAATTATTCTTTTAGTCTGTTTGTCAATGCCTGGGCCTTGACCTCCTTTAATGCCAGCAATACAAATTGGATTTTTTTCATCAGCAATGACTAAAATATTTTCATCTAAATCATACTTGTCATTATCCAAAGTAATAATTTTTTCTCCTTTTTTGGCGCAACGGACAATTATTTTCTTAATATCTGACGAGTTTTCTAATTTGTCTGCATCAAAAGCATGCAATGGCTGGCCAGTTTCCAACATAACATAATTGGCAATATCAACTACATTACTTATTGGCCGCAAACCGCAAACCCTTAGGCGGTCCTGGATCCATTGAGGCGAATCGCCTATTTTAACATTATCTATAGCACGGGCTGTATAACGCGGGCAAAGGGCCTTATCTACAACCTCTATATTAACAAAATCTTTAATTGAATGGGCGCTAAATTTAATTTTCTTTCCATAATCAATGCTCTTAAGCGGATATTTTAAAATAGCGGCTATTTCTTGGCTAATGCCACAATAACTCAAGCAATCATGTGCCCTATTAGGCAAAACATCTACATCTAAAAGATAATCCTGCTCATATTTATTAACTAATTCTGTTTCAAAAGAATGCATAGTTAATAAATCAGCCAATTTAGCTGGTTCAGGCAATTTCTTTTTAATTAAATCTTGAAGCCAATTATATGATATTTTCATGTCTTTACAATGTTAATATTATTAAGATAAAGTATAAATTATTAAATTTAAAAAAATAGAATACTGCATATGATGAGATATATAGGTAACACCTTCAATATCAAGCAATATGACAAAAATGGTTGATAAAGAGGGTTTTACATATTATGATAGAGCAAAAATGGATCTAACCTACGAATCAGGCTTTCATTTAACAAATGACCTGGTTCTGTTCTATCATATACTTTCATACTTTAAAAAATACGCTAATCTATCTAATCCTGCCAAGCTCCGCCTTAAATGGATGGATTACTACTTCAAATGCGAGAATGTTAGTTTAACTTGCCGTTATTTTGGAATCTCGCGCAAGACCTTCTACAAATGGCAGAAAAAGTATGACCCTAACAATCTTTATACATTAGAGGATGAATCCCGCGCTCCAATCAATAGAAGGCAGCCAGAAATCACTTCTGAGCAGAAATTAAGGGTTATTCAATTAAGAAAGAAGCACATTCGCTATAGCAAGATTAAACTATCTAAGATATATTTAAGAGAATACAATGAACCAATTTCTTCTTGGAAGATACA